>Ga0066850_10000025_pt1 | contig 70612 bp, 84 predicted proteins | sample ETNtaG_4_FD_67282 | JGI IMG/M metagenome (GOLD analysis project Ga0066850, IMG submission 67282) | Marine microbial and viral communities from oxygen minimum zone, Eastern Pacific Ocean - ETNP201406SV67 | ecosystem: Environmental > Aquatic > Marine > Oceanic | place: Pacific Ocean: Eastern... | reverse complement strand
TAAAGTTAGTTACTCTATAAAATAAAAAAAATGCTTTATGAAAGCAATTGTGTTTACTATTGTTCTGTGTTATCAGAAGTTTCTGTGTTATCAGAAGTTTCTGTGTTATCAGAAGTTTCTGTCGAAACATTGCCCCCTTCTACTCGTTTTACTTTTACTGCGTTTGGGCCTTTTTCGGTGTCACCAACTTCAAACTCTACCTTGTCTCCATCACGAATACTACCCTCAACTTGAGTGTGGTGAACAAAGAGGTCTTTATCCTCAGAGTTTTCTCGTTCGATGAAACCGTAGCCTTTTTTGTGGTTAAACCATTTCACGGTACCGTTTTCCATATTGTCATTTCTGAAAAAATACTACGTATAAACCATATGTTGATCATGAGCATCGTGACTAAATTTAGCCAAATTCAAAAGATTTGGGAATCTAGGTATCTGTGATAAAAAATACCACATTCACACTTACAGAAATATCCTGCTCAGATGAATAAATTGGAGCAGAACTTGTGAATGCCTCAGAGCGCTGGAACATTGGTGCTGGAGAATAACCAGAATCGTTTACTATGATTGAACTCACTCCGATAATTTTCTGCTCCAATGGTTTGATGGCTATGAGTGCCTTTGACTTTGCGTTCAAAACTGCATCCTCAATTAGACCCTCTTTCACTGAGGTTATCTTTGAAGGTGAGACAGTAAATGAAACCTGATTGATTCTATTTGCTCCCTGCTCTGTAGCTAAATCAATAATACTTGCAGCATCTGAAATCTGGTCAGTCTCGATAGACAGAATATTAGATACACGATATCCAACTATTTCTTGAATATATCTTCCTGAGGTAATGTCCTCATGACTTTCATAAACTGGGTAAATGTTAAGATAAGAAGTACTAAGTTCTTCATTGGTGATTCCCACTGTTTTCAGTGAGTTGATTATTGATCTCATATTTTTTGAATTTTCTTCTAGTGATTGATGTGCTGTTTGTCCCACTGTTTCAACTCCAAATTCAATTATCAGAGTATCAGGTTCGACAGATTTTGTGGCAGTGCCTATCACATCTACAGTTTTTTCAAAGTTCAGAGATTGCTGATCCTCTGACATGCTCTTGTTCTCATCCTGTGTTAATGTTACAGCAAATCCAAGTGTTAAGATGACTCCAATTATAACTGCGATGTTTATTCTATTATCCATAATCTAAATATCAGCAGAGCTCTATTAATGCGTAGTTTTATTGACTATTCCGTGATCTGATTGATGATTTGTTCCAGTTCGGATTCGACCATTGTAATTATTGGGGGAATGAGTTTATCAGTTGCATCTTGTTCAGGCCAAAAAATTTGAGATGTCCTACCGTTTAATGTAACCTTAATTGTTGATTTTGTGTATTCTGTCACTTCATCTAGAATGGGAAATGACTGATCTGGTATTGACATGAAACCAGTTTCCTTGATCAGTGCAGATATTTTTTCCATATTCTGATTACTTATTGTAGAGGTAAGATGAGATTGAGTACTACCGTCGTCTATTATCACATTGTATTCTATTACTCCATCATTTTTTATCGTCAGGATTTGGGTATTTTCAGACACTATTTTTTCTGTCACGCCAAATGATATGATTGCCAAATCATGCTTGGTATACTCGATCTTTATTGTGTCATTAGGATTGATGGCTGATGTAGGTGTGTCAGGCATAGTTACCATAGGAACCATGATAAGAATGGCGAAAATTGCTGGAATGGCTCCAATAGCAATTATGATTGGTTTGACCATCTCATTAAAATGATGTTTTTGCAAATAAATCTTAGTAAAATAACTTAAAATTCAAGGCTATTACTTTCAAATTTGTGGGGTCGTAGCCTAGCCTGGTAGGGCGACAGTGACTACGAAGTTCACCGCTAAGGGCTCCAGAGGTTAAAGTTCAAACTCTGATGAAAAGATGATGTGAGTTTGGAGCTGCGAAGTAACCCGTAGGTCGTCGGTTCAATTCCGATCGGCCCCACGTTAAGATTAATCCTTTTGGTTTTTTCTTAAAAAGTTCATGGCAGAACCTGCTCTGAACCATTCAATTTGTAAATCATTGTAAGAATGATTTAAGATAATCTTTTCAGATGTTTTATCAACATGTTCTACAGTACAATCAACTGACTTCCCAGGAGAAATATCACTCAAAGAGTTTATACTAATTTTATCATCTTCATGAATTTTTTCATAATCTTTAGGGTTATCAAATGTCAATGCCATTACCCCCTGCTTCTTGAGATTTGTTTCATGTATACGTGCAAAGCTTTTTGCAATAACCACCTTACATCCCAAATAACGTGGTGTCATTGCAGCATGCTCACGACTGCTTCCTTCACCATAATTATCATCGCCAATTATAATCCAAGAAATATTTTGTTTTTTATACTGTCTCGCAATTTCTGCACAGTTCTCAATTTTATTTGTGAGTAAGTTTTTGGCTTTACCCACTTCATCATTAAATGCATTGACTGCACCCAGCAACAAATTATCACTTAATTTATCCAAGTGACCTCTAAGCCTTAACCAAGGACCAGCAGGTGAGATATGATCTGTAGTACATTTTCCTTTTGCTTTCATAATTATATGCAGGTTATTCAAATCCTGACCGTCCCATGCAGTGAATGGTTCAAGTTTTTGTAATCTTTCACTTTCTGGATCAATCAAAACTTGAACAGTGTCAGGATTTTCTGAAGGAGACAAGTAAATATCTTCTACATTTACAAATTCTCTATCAGGCACATCTGGCGCTCTTTCTGGCGGATCCAGTCTAAACTTTGTTCCGTCAGATGCTACAAGAGAATCATTTAATGGGTTAAAAGAAAGATTACCGCCAAGTGCTAAGGCAGTTACCAATTCAGGACTTGCAATGAAATTCATTGTTTCTCGTTTACCGTCATTCCTACCGGGAAAATTACGATTGTATGATGTTACTATAGTATTTCGTTCTCCCTGTTTGAGTTCAGGTCTATGCCATTGACCAATGCATGGTCCACAAGCATTTGCAAGTACTGTTGCACCTATTGATTTTAGTGAATCAATCTGACCGTCTCTTTCTATAGTTGCCCTAATCTGTTCTGAGCCAGGAGTTACTAGTAATGGAATTTTTGATTTAATTCCTTTTGACTGTGCCTGTTTTGCTAAACTTGCAGACCTGGACATATCCTCATATGAAGAATTTGTACAACTTCCAATCAATGCAACGGAGATGTTGTCAGGATAATTTTTATTTTTTACATCATCAGCCAATTGTGAAATAGGTCTTGCAAGATCTGGTGTGTGTGGACCAACTATGTGAGGTTCAAGTTTTGCCAGATCAATTTCTATAATTTTATCAAAATATTTTTCAGGATTCTGTTCTACGTCCGAATCTGCAGTTAGATGTTCTTTGTATTTGTTAGCAAGATCAGCAATTTGTTTTCTTCCAGTTGATTTCAAATAAACTTCCATTCTTTCATCATATGGAAAAATTGAGCAGGTAGCACCTATCTCTGCACCCATATTAGTAATTGTAGCTTTTCCCGTACAGCTAATAGATTTCGTACCAGGGCCAAAATACTCTATTATAGAATTTGTTCCTCCTGATACTGAAAGCTCTCCTGCAACATATAGTATAACATCCTTTGCTGAAGTCCAACCATTCATCTCACCTTTCAGATAAACACCAACACGTTTTGGATATAGTAATTCCCAAGGTACACCAGCCATTGTTTCTGCTGCATCTACACCGCCAACTCCAATTGCCAACATTCCAAGTCCCCCAGCATTTGGTGTATGAGAATCTGTACCAATCATCAAACCTCCTGGAAATGCATAGTTTTCTAAAACTACTTGGTGAATAATACCTGCACCTGGTTTCCAAAAGCCTGCACCGAATTTACTTGCAGATGATTCTAAAAATTTGTAAACTTCGTTGTTTTCAAATATTGCTAGCTTTGTATCTGATTTTCCTTCGGTTCTAGCTTGTATTAGATGATCACAATGAATTGTTGTAGGAAGTACAACCGATTTTAGTTCCGCTTGCATAAATTGAAGCATAACCATTTGACCAGTAACGTCTTGAAGTGCAACTCTGTCTGGACGTAAGAAAACATATTCTGTTCCCTCTGCCAAAATTTTGCTCAGAAACTTTTCTTCTAGATGTCCAGCAAAAATTTTTTCAGATAAAGTTAGATCACGGTTGAGTGTTTTCTTGAATACTAGAACATTCTTCTCTAGTTTAGAATAAACATTTTGTACCATTTCTACTGTTGTGTCAATTTCTATTTTTCCCAATAACATCTTGTAGGATTTTTCGTTTATAAACGGATTAACTTGTTCAGTAAATTTTTACATACAATTATAAGAGAAAAACGATATTCTAGACTATTGTTCCTCATATTAATTTCGCATAATATTTTTTGCGGGGGATTTAATTGGTAAAAAAAGGCTTTCCTAGTTTTGGTGTATCACAATCTGGTGCGTTTGTGGCTGCTTTACAAAATTATAATCTACCTGACTTTATACTTGCATTAGTTGCAAAAGATTGTGATTCAGATCTACTTGTTCGTGGAAGAATCAATGACAGGTTGGCTAGTATGAATGACCAATCACTAGAAACATTACACAGAGTTTTTGTTGATTGTGAAGAAGATCTAGGTGGTAAATTTGCTCAGTATAGATTTTTTTCTTATGTATCAAGCATGTATCACAAATGTGAAGTTTTGATTAATGAAACTATACCTGGAAAATCTAATAAAAACCACAAAATTCCAATCGCTATAAAAAATAACGGTATGTATGTCGCTGTTGGATTTAACAAACCAAAGGGCAATTCTGTCTCAGAAAAAGATGTTATTAAATTCCATGATATTGTTGATGATGTAAAAAATGGTGATCATGGTACACAATTAATTGATGCAATCTATGGTTCATCAGTAGGATTCAAGATGAAAGCTATTATTGCATTAAAACAATTAAGTAAATCTAGAGATGAAAATCCTGAAACTAAAGTAAACTTTCTGACTGCAAATTTTGAAAATAGAATTTACTCAGTTACAAAATGTTAAAGTAGATTAATCAATTGGATTGAATCATAATCCAAAAAGTGTAGTATCTAATGCAAGGAATGATGGTTTTTTTGAAGTTAGTTTAAAATCTTCACCATATTGTTCAAATGGTAGATCACCAAAAAGATGTTTTTGCCAAACTTCGTGAACATCTTCTATGTATCTTTTGTATCCAGATTGTCGCAATAATTCATGCGTTATTTCGTGTGATACAGCGGTACAATTCTTTTCTGCCATCGCTATCACGTCATTTTCATTTTTTGGTTTTTCCCATCTCAACATGCAAAAGTTTTCCGCATGATAGCCTTCACAAAGACAATCAGTCCATAATGGTCTAAAATGACACAAGTAAAAATGGAAAATATCCTTTCCACGCTCTGTATGATCCTTTAGTAATGAATGAGTGTCTAATCTTTGTAGTATTATTCTTGGTTTGGTAATCATTTCATCACATTTAATCTCAAAATCAAGAGAAAATTTTGCTTTTATCCACACCTTAAAAAATTGAGCCATTTTTTTTACATATTCATATTCCTTATCTCGTTGTCCCAATTCTTTGTCTTTTATTACAAAGATAAAATGCAATAACATGTTAATAAAAAAAATAGTTATGTTTGGCCTTCAATACCCATCAGTGTAAGGGTAGACCTGATCTTTTCTATTTTACGAATTTTCCATGTTATGGTTTCACGTAACATTTCAACTGTTGAGGATTCAATTTTTGCCAAGATGTCGTAAGCGCCAAATGTTCCATGCACTTCAATAACACCTTCTAGATTCTTCAGTTGCTTGATTATTTCTTCCTCTGAACCTAGTTCACAGTTAATGAGGACGTATGCTGTTGCCATGGTATTATTACGATACCGATGTATATCAATGACACTGTTATTCTCATTATTTTAACTGGAAATTTTGATTATTGTATTCCAAATATCTGTAGGAACAGGCATAACAGATAATCTTGATATTCGTAATAATTCCCAATTTTTAAAAGATTTTTCTTTCTTCATTACTTCTAATGATACAGTATTTTTTAATCGTTTTTTATATTTGACATCAACCACAACAAACCGTTCGTTGTCTTCTTCCGGGTTGGGATATGGTTTCGATGTAATAGTCATTATACCTACTATCTGCCGTTCATCACCTGTATGATAATACATTACTAGATCATTTTTTTTCATGTTTCTCATATGCTTGAGCGCTAAATTATTATGAACACCATCCCACACTGTTGTTTTTTCTTTTTCCAATGTTGAAAAGTTGTATCCCCTTGGTCCACTGGGTTCTTGCTTGGCAAGCCAATAATTTACCATTTGTTAACAAGATATTATTTTTGAAATTAAATGTTCCCCGGTCCTGACTCGCAAAGATTCATTGGTATTAGCCATACCTCCTTTAGATCTGAAACCGGGGCGCCCACTTATTACGCACCTGGGTGAACTATCAAATCATCAGGATCATAACGATCATCATCATCATAGTCCGTCTGTGCGTATGCTCTTGGGCAGTAATACACAGACTAGTCAAATATTAATCCGTTTAGTTTTATTTCAAAGGCAACAGCCTTTGTTCTTATTCTAAAATTTTCTAGAACCTTAGAATCTAATTCTCCGATATATCCAACTGTCTTCTTACCAACAATAATTTCTGCAACCCTACCTTGAGTGAAAAGTGCGTGTTCCGACAAAGTCTTCGTTTCACATTTAATATTAAATCCAATTCGGAAAAGTGATTGCAAGACAGACTTCATTTCTGAAAAGTTTGTTTCTTCTGAAGCACTGACACACGCTAGATTTGTTGTTTCCTTAATTGGAGAACCTTTTGAAAAAACTATTCCCGTCTCAAAAAATTTTTGAGGATATGTTTCATGTATGTTCTTTGATAAATTCTCTAATAATCCCGGTAGAATTGAATCTCTTAGAATTGTATGTTCTTGACTCTTTGAGCTTATGACAGAGATTATCTGTGATGAGTCTTTGTTTGTCATTTCATACAAAATTTGCTCGCTTGTCAATGTAGAATTTAACGTTTCCATAAAACCAAAACCAGTCATCAATCTGCTAATCGAGTCAAGTTTCTCAGATGTTGTATTTTTCTCACCAATGTGCACAGATGCTGGCCATGCTGGCTTTAGGTTATCAATTCCATAGCCCAGTGCAATCTCCTCAACAATGTCCATTCCACCAAAGATATCAAACCTGTACCTTGGAATTGTACACTGGATTTTTTTGCCCTTCCTTACTGCATCCAGCCTGCATTTTTTGAGACATGATACAAGCATAGAATTGGAGATGGTCAATCCAAGAATTTTATTCACGGGGTCGGCGTCAAATACAATGGATCGTGGTGCAAAGTTTGGTGTCGAATTTTTTGATCCAGAAACCTTCAGTTGTGAAAATTGAAATCCAGCTCCTTGCAGTATTGCAACAACAACTGACAGCATATCCTCAGCTGACTGTTTGTCTATGCCAGTAACTTCGACTAGAATATTTTTGGTTTTTGTTGTGACAGTTGTTAACGCGGCATTAATGATGGGTGGAAATGATATTGTTTGTCCTTTTGCGTCGGTGATTATTGGAACTTTAGCAGATTGTCCAAGTATTGATCCATAATCCCTTCCAACTTCTGAATCACGGAGAATCTCTGAGATTGAGCTCTCTTTAGTAGAGTTTAACGGAACAAACCTATGGTCTCGAGAAGTTGTTGTATACTTGAGCGGAAATGATATTCTGTCTAGGTCATGGACACCAATTGATGATTTTTTTCTCTTTCTACCTAATCCAAAATGCAAGTCCTCCTGCATGTTAATAATCTGTTTGACTGCTTCATCGTTAAGTGAGCCATTTCTTGCAATTATCCCAGTAACAAACGGTCTAATCCTGCTAGTTGAACTATCAACCTTGATTTCATAATTTCCCTTCTTTCTTATGTTTAATCGTGGCATTCCTTTGCTTATTCCCAAAATGCCTTGTAGTCCTAATGCAATACCAAAGTCAGTGGAATAGTCTGGTCTATTGGGACTGTATTCAACTCTTACAACGTTTCGCCCCAATGATTCTATATCAAGACCAAGAAATGGCAGACTGTCAAGTATTTGCTTCTTGTTTGTATTTTTTCCTATAAGTTTCTCAAGCCTACTAAGACTCAGCTCAACTACTGGCATTTCGTAGCAGTCCTCAACCAACTTAGATTGTTATTATAAAATTCCCTTACGTCGTCTACTCCAAATTTTAACATGGCAATCCTTTCAATACCACCACCCCAAGCTAAAACGGGTTTTGTAATTCCCAATGGTTTTGTAACTTCTGGTCTAAATATTCCCATACCAAATAATTCAATCCATTTTCCAAGCTTTTCATTGTAAACCATAGATTGTAGAGAGGGCTCAGTGTAAGGAAAGAATGTGGGCCAAAACTTTACTTTGGTAAGACCGATCTTACGATAAAATTCCTTTTGTATTCCCATCAAGTCTCGTAGCGTCATGTGTTTTCCTACAACCACACCCTCAACCTGATTGAATTCAGCTAAATGCTTGAAACTTAATTTTTCATTCCGGAAAACTCGTCCCAATGAAAATATCCTAGCCTCATCTGGTTTTTTGTCTGCAAGATGTTTTATAGTAACACAAGTGGTGTGTGTTCGCAGGACCATTCTTCTTGCTTCTTGTATGTCCCAATAGTATCTCCAACCTTTTTTGTGTGCATTTGATACATTCTTAATTTGAGTTGGTGTTGCAAGTTGTTTTGCGTTCAGATCCTTAAGATAAAACGTGTCTTGTAGTTCTCGAGCAGGATGGTCTTGTGGAGTAAATAATGCATCGAAATTCCAGAAACTTGACTGTGATAAGTTTCCATTAATTTCTGTGAACCCTAGATGAACAAAGGTTTCCCTGATTTCATTTATTGTGTCCTTTAGTGGATGTATCCTGGCGGCATGCACATGAGGTACATCAGCTTCAACATCTATTGCACCACTTTCTAATTTTTCAAGATCAATATGTTTACCAGTTTCAGAAAGAGAAACTGTTTTTGTTTTTTCTTCGTGCTTAATGATAAAGTCAGGTCTTTCCATCAGTGACTTAACCAAGTCTAGTCTTGGCTTCTGGGCTTTATCGATAAGCGAGATTGCATGTTCATCCTGACTCTCAGTAGGTTCTTGTTTTAATGAAATCTTTGATCCTGTATCTGTTTTTTCTATGTTAATCCAGTCATTCTTTTTCGCATGTGCAATTGCCGCGTTAAAGTCAGGTCCATGCAAATTGCTTCGAATTTCATCAAATGTTTTGGGACCATCTTTAACAAGATTTACAAGTCTTCGTTCAGGCAAGCCATTTTTTAGAGCATCTGAGCCATTTTTTCCAAGGCTGTAAGAAAGGTTAGTAGTATCAGTTACGTCTGCAAGACTTTTCTGGCGAAGCCATTCTACTCCACGCCTAATTTGATCCATTGATAATTTGGTTTCATGAGATAGTTGATCCTCAGTCAAATTTGGAGTTGACTGTAGAAGCTTGATGATTTGTTTTTCAATATCATGCAAAACATGGGACAATAGTTCATCGTTCAAAAATCACTTAATTAAATTAGCTGGAACAATTGTTGCAGTTTTTTTGATTAGAAAGTAGTCAAAATAATGGAATAAGACTTTTTAACACTGAATCAAAGTCAAACTTGAATGGCAGATGATTTTGTTGTAACACCTTGGAATGTTGAGGGTGACATTGATTATGATAAACTAATCAAAAGATTTGGAACACAAAAGATCACATCAGATCTTTTAACAAAAATTGAAAAATTTACCAAGGAATCACACTTCATGTTAAGGAGGGGTATTTTTTTCTCTCATAGAGATTTGAACAGACTATTAGATGATTATGAAAAAGGCAAGAAATTCTTTCTCTACACAGGTAGAGGTCCTTCTGGTCATACGCATATAGGTCATTTGGTTCCATGGGTTTTTGCAAAGTGGCTTCAAGACAAATTTGGAGCAAAGATGTACTTCCAGCTTACGGATGACGAAAAATTTTGGTCGAAAAAAGATATGACTTTAGAAAAAACATCTAATTTTGCATTTGAAAATGCTCTTGATTTTATAGCATTAGGTTTCAAACCAGAAAATACAAAAATTATAATTAACACAAAAAACATAAAAACACTTTATCCAATTGCCGCAGAATTTGCAAAGAGAATTAATTTTTCTAACACAAAAGCAGTTTTTGGATTTCAAAATGAAACCAATATTGGAATGATATTTTACACTTCATTACAATCAGCTCCATGCTTTATAGAAGATATGCCTGTACTGATTCCGTTTGGTGTTGACCAGGATCCACATTTCAGAATTACAAGAGACATTGCACCAAAAATCAATAAACCAAAACCAGCATTAATTCATAATATTATGATACCGGCACTTGGTGGTCCCAAAGGAAAAATGTCTGCATCGAATGAAAATGAAACAATATACACCACAGATTCTCCTGAGGTTGTAAGAAAAAAGATTAACAAATATGCATTTTCTGGAGGACAACCAGATATTGAGGAGCACAGAAAGAAAGGCGGCAATCCAGATATTGATGTTTCATATCAATACCTCAGAATCTTTTTTGAACCTGATGATAAGAAACTTGAACAAATTCATGATGATTATAAATCAGGTAAGATGCTGACTGGTGAACTGAAGGAAATTCTAGTTGAAAAGATCAACCAGTTTTTGGCTTCTCATCAACAAAAGCGTGAAAAGGCAAAAAATGAACTGGATAAGTTTCTACTAAAAGATTGAACGAAATACTAATTCTCTGTGAAGATAAATATGAAGCACAGAAACTTTCTGGTTTCATATTTAGTAAAGATGAAAAAGAATCATTCATCTCAGAAATTTTGAATGTTGTGGGTAATGAAATCGTTATATCATTAAAAGATAAATCCGCCCATAGTGTTCTACTCAAAGATGATCATCAGGTGGAAGCATTTGTTGATTTTATCCAATCTGTCATAGAAAAGGAGCATAAAGTATTGAAACTGGATATTTTAGAAAACTCTGTTAAATTGACTAAGGGATGAATTCAAACTAGTGATTTATCCATTTCAGAACTTAGTATTTCTTCAACTTTAAGAAAGTAAAGTTTTGTTGAATAAGGCATACTGTCTAAATTTGCGTCAACAATCTGCATAAAGTAACGAACTGCACGTTTTGAAATATCAATATCAAACTTCAATGGGAGAATTGGATCCTGTTTCACATTGATCTTATCTGTCAACCATGGTGGAGCCATCTCTCTTGTTTCATTTATTATTTTTTCGTACCAATAGGAGATATTTTCAGGATTTAACCCATCCTTTAGATTTACTACATCATTATTGATCTGATTTAGTATTTTACTGGTAACACTCATACAAAGAATTCATAAAATTTTTGTTTTATTCGGGTTACTCAAAGATAGAGGAGCTAATTGTCAATTCAAATTTCCATGTGAATCGATTTCTGAATTTTTGATTCTGGTGGTTGATATGGCTTTGCCATCTTTGGCTAATACTATAGGCACCACAACTATTTTTACCGGAGGTAGGTTTCTTTCTGCCCTCAATTTGTTAAGGAGTGTCCCTTTGTCGCTAGTTTCCTCACTTACAATCAGGGCCTTCACGTATTCCTCAAGAACCGCTGGACCAAATTCATTCTCGAGTCTTGCTATCTCATATGCCGAATCTGGAAAGTTTTCTTCAATTGTTGATTTTAACAGTGATATTCTTTTTGAATAATCATTTCCTGGTTTTTTCCCATTTTTTACTGCTAATTGATCACTAGTGACACCGATTATTACTTTGGTTGAAATTGAAAATGCTTTATTCAATAATGCCATATGACCACTATGAATGATATCAAATGTTCCACCCATAGCAACTAGATCGAACAATTTCATGTAAAATTATGTGTTTAATAGATTATAATTTTTTATAAAATAAATGAAAACATGATAGAGAAATTAAAAGGAGTGGGTGATGATTACTTGCCAGATCTTCTAGCAGTAATTGCAAGCCAGTATACCAAACCTGGTGCCAAACCTACCATCAGTGGTATGAAAACACCGATCATATTAGAATAATCTGTCATATTCAAAATAATTAATTATTCATATTTAAATCGTTCTCAAATCTCCAAAATTGTAAGTGATCTACAGACTAGAAAATAACAAATAAAAGATGGACTGAAGGGGATTTGAACCCCTGACCCCTCGCGTGCAAGGCGAGTATTCTACCAGTCTGAACTATCAGCCCTCTTCTAAGATCAAGCCGTGTAGATTTTAATTGTTGTCTTTAATTTGGTAAGAATTTTATTGGATCCATCATAACTTTTTTTATGGTACTTCTAGAATCTGAGGTTGCATTAACAACTGGAGATGTGGCACCTAACTTTGAACTGGTGGGTACTGATGACCAAAAACATTCACTTGATGACTATAAAGATTACAAGGGATTGCTTGTGGTTTTCATGTGTAATCACTGTCCATATGTCAAAGCAAAAATAGAGGCGATAAAGGAAATACATGAAAAATTCAGTCATAATATAGCATTAATCGGCATCAACAGTAATGATTCTATCAAGTATCCTGATGATAATTTTGAGAGTATGAAGCAAGTTGTAGAGGAAAAAGACCTGAAATTTGATTATCTTATGGATGAGGATCAAGAAACCGCAAAAAAATATGGTGCAGTTTGTACACCTGATCCATTTCTTTTTGATCAGAATAGAAAATTGATTTTTCATGGAAGAATTGATGATGCGATGAATCCAGATGCTATTGCCGTCGAAAAAACTATGATCGTCAATATTGAAAAATTTCTAAATGGAGATACGATTGAAAAGGATTTTGAACCGTCAATAGGCTGTTCAATCAAATGGAAATAACAGCAGACTTAAATTTCCACAGAGCTCGATTGATTTTCAGGGCTCGTAGCTCAGCTTGGCTGGAGCGTTCGACTGATAATCGAAAGGTCATGAGTTCGAATCTCATCGGGCCCATCTTTTATTTTCATTTATGAAACTGATCTTTCAAATGTTGCCTGTGACCATTGTAAAACAGTTTCAAGATCTTCGTCTATAAAATCAGCATCAATCTTGATTTTTTCCAATTTACCACATAAAACAAGATAAAGACGCTTCTTCGATGATTTACCTCTTATGGATTTCACAGATTCTGCAAAAAATTGCAATCCTTCCTCTGTTGCCGAAAATATGACTATTATCATTATTCCCATCTTTCGCTTCCAAACCTTTGTCAAAAATTTCTGTAGGTCAAGATCAAATAAAACATCAATAGAGGAGGACATATCGCCTAGAGAATAAACTTGCCAACCATCTGAGTGAAATGAAGTAGATATGGCGTCTGAAAATAATGTGCTTTTACTATCAGCGGATATAACAATCACATTTTTTTTTTGATCTGTTTCAACGTTTTCTAGGTTAATAATTTGTATAGAATTTGAAATCATTTTTTCCATAAAAGTTAGTTCAGATTTTCCAATCTTTCCCTGATCAAAAAGGGTCTGAGTATACACAATTCCAGGGACTATAATCTCTGTAATTATTTTAATTGGGTTTTCTATAGAATGAAAGCAATTTCTGATTAGGGTATAAACAAGATTCTCCCTCTTAGAAATTAGGTATTCACTGTATCTAGTTCTTGCCTTGAAAAAATCTTCAGGAAGGTGAAATTTCTCTATTCCATCCTCAACAAACCATATGATCACATTGCCAATGTTTTTCTGTTTTATCAAACCCTCAGCAGAAAAAATATTCAGATATTTACTAACAGTGATTCTGTTTATTCCTAGTCTACCAGAAATCTCGAGACCCGAAAATCCTGTCTTTGAATTAGCCAGTAAATCCAATATTTTCTCTTTTATATCTTCAATTTTGTATCCTCTTGTCATATGCAGTAATCAGTATATCTTGTATAAAGGCTAATTTCATGAATGAAAAATATTAATAAAAAAGATTATATAGTTAGTACCTTATTTTACGGTAAGGTACTATAATATGCCAAAACCAGGTTTCAAATCAATTACAATCTCAGAATCTGTTTATGATAAATTTAATCAAGCGTACCTGAAGAACAAAAGTGAGTTGACAATGAAAGGTGTCAACAGTTTTGCGGGATATGTTACATATCTTCTCGAAGATGTAATGAAGAAAGATAAAACCTTTGCACGATATGCTCCAAAACTAGAAAAAGTTTCAGTTGATTCTGATAGAATTATTCTAAAAGATAATATGAAAAACAGAATTGCAGAAGTTGCAATTCAAAATGGTGAATTATTCTGTTTATTGTGTGATGAAAAAGACTGTGTTCATATTGGATATGTATTTGCACTTCCAGATGTTTACGAAATCCTAAACTCAAAAGGTATCAAACAACCAAAATAAAATAGTGCAGGAGGTGAGATTCGAACTCACGAACTCCTGAGAGACGGGATCACCCATTTTTATGATCTTAAGTCCCGCGTGTCCAAAAGCAGAAATGCCTTCTTTGGCCAGGCTTGACTACTCCTGCACTAAAATTAGTAGATTTGAAACGAAATTTAACAGTTTATGGCTGAAAAATGGTCAAGAATTATAAGTATTTTTTTTTGGTCATTATGTATGCTCCGATAGCTCAGCCTGGTAGAGCGTTACATTGGTAATGTAAAGGTCGTGGGTTCAGATCCCGCTCGGAGCTTTAATAATTTTTAATGAGGATTTCAGAATGACCTGTTCGTTTTTTTGAATTTGAATTTATTGCACGATTTACATGAATTTCCTTCATCTTCCAGATTGATGACGAAAATGAGTTTTGGACCTTTTTTGATTTTGAATTTGAGATTAATATCTTGCATCCTTTGAAATGTAATTTTTCTGCAATAGTTGCTAATCTTTCCAGATCATCATCAGTAAAATTCCTAGTGGTATAACTTGTAAAATTAGCAGTTTTACTCACTGGTTGATATGGTGGATCAAGATATACAAAATCACCCTTCTTTGTATCATGCAAAATTGCTTCAAAATCTCTACAGAAAAATTCGATATTTGAAGATTGTAAGATTCGACTTACTGTAAGTAAATTCTCTCTATTTATGATATTTGGATTTGTGTATTTGCCTAACGGGACATTAAACTTGCCCTTACTGTTCACTCGATAAAGACCATTAAAACATGTTTTATTCAAAAAGATCAATTTTGATACTTGCTCGATCTGTGAAGTAGGTTCTGATTCTCTGATCCGATAATAATATTGACTATGATCATTCTGGTATTTTTTAGCATGGTTTTCCAGAGAGTCTATCAATTCTGTTACTTTATCCCTAATTGCCACATATGCTAAAATCAAATTAGAGTTCAAATCAGATACATGGCATTTCAAATTTGGATACTTTGATAACAAATTAAACATCACTGCACCACCTCCAAGAAATGGCTCAAAATACGTATCAAATTTTTCTGGGTAATTCCTGACCAATTCGGGTAAAAGTTGCCTTTTTCCTCCAGCCCATTTTACAAATGGTTTTGGTTCGTGCGAATGAAGTTGAATTTGTTGAGTCAGACTTCATCATGTCAAAGAATTGTTTTGTAATTCTAAGTCATCAAAAGATCACAAAGGGTAGAGAATTATTTGATCTAGGGCAAATAGCTTAAATACAAACTTCGTTACGTTCGATAATTACCCATAATTAGAAAAAAGAAAATGAAAAAGGGATTTTGGGTATTTTAGTCCCACTTTGACCATGCGGCCATCCATCTATACGTCCAAGTATTGAGCTTACAACCCAATGCTGCAAACGTTACTGACAGAACCGATCCTGCACCAGCACCCAAAGCTACCGGGCTGTTGTAGAACTTACCGACCTGCGGCTCTATCGGCGTCATGTATGGAGGCAACGTTGGTCTTGGATATTTGAACGCAGTTTCTAGCGGATCCGCAACCATCATCAATTGTACCATATTGAAAAGCGGCATTGACATTCCCACTAAAACTCCACCAAAGAATATCAGCGAGTGCTTATTCTTCTTCGTGGCCCAATATGCCAAATCCAATAACATGCATGATGGAATCCACATTGGATGAACAACGAAATCCACCGGATAACCAAGTGCAAACCATGCAACTTTAGCGACCCATGTATAGACCTGCATTATTAAGCCGTAATACGCGCCTGTACCAGGAACACCCGTAAATGTAATGTAATACACAGCTCCGACTACCACCATCAAAGTATTGGCGATAGAGAAAACTACGAATGATGTCCAAGCCCAGTCAGTATAGAAGATATAGTCTCCTGTATTAATTGTTAACAGAGTTGAGTTAACTGCAACTACCACTATGAATAGGTAGTGAGTACATCGTCTAAGCCAGACCATTAATTTTTAGCGATGATTTGACTATATAAAATTTTATGAAATTTCGAGGATCGATAAACTGGCAACTCATGATTCGTGAGGAAAATGAAGGTAAAATGTGGTAAAAATATGAAAAAGATAGAGAAGGTTGTATTATGCTACATACATTGCTACGTATAACATAACAGCAGTAGTACCGCCTAAAGCCGCAGCTATCTGACCATTACTTTTCTTGGTTGAACCTTCTTCTGCAACTTTAACGCAGAATAGATATCCTATAGCTTCAACAACTGTTAGGGTAATCATAGCGTAGTGACCGCTTGCGGAAGCATATGCCCATGGATAATATAGATATCCGACCATAGTTCCAGCAGTAGTAGCAAAAAATGCTCCTAGATATGAAAGTGTTATCAGACCAGTATAATTTTCAATACGTCTACCGATCATCTTTTCAACATCAGCACGGGAAGCCCCGCCTGCACCGCCACTACCAAATCCCTTTGGAAGAGTCATATGCCGATTATAACTAGAGAATGCTTAAAAATCTTTCTTAATATCTCTGATATGAGTTTTCAAATTGGTAATTTTTTTCAAAATACTATCTGTTTTTTAGGCTTAAATCACTCTCATGATCGAGTTTTTCGTCAAAACTTATATCCTATCTTTAATTCTTTGATTTATACGGGATATCTATGGTCGATAAAAAAACAACTACTCTAGTCTTTGCACTTGGCGCGGTTATGGTACTTGGCACGTTAGCTCCACAATTGCTCGTGATGGTACAAACTGCTGAAGCCCACGGTGTACAGGCACAATTACAGAGTCGTTTTATCAAAATTGAAGATGAAACGTTCAACAGACAATCCCTTGCTACTGGTGAGACTTTGACAATGTCTGGAAAACTTGTAAGTCTTGTTGAAAGAGATCAACGAGGTTGGGTTTCCTTATTTTCAGAATCTACTAACTCCGGTAACAGATGGGAGATAATGGCTAGAGATCCACCAGGAGTTGTATTTGCAATACCTGGAAATGCTATTACACCCTACAAAGTGACTGCAAAAGCACTTGAGCCAGGTGTCTATCATGTACACACTCAGCTTAATGTAGACAAAGTAGGACCAGGTCTTGGACCGGGACAAACTGTAGTAGTTGAGGGCGAAATTATTGTAAAGCCAATTAGCTTTTCTATGATATGGTATCAAAGCATCATGATTGGCGCTGCATATGTAGTAACATTTGCTACAAGACCCTGGAAAGTAATCTAACCAACAAACCTTTTTCTTTTCATTTATTTTTATTCTAGTTTTCCATTTTATCTCCAAAAATAATGAGATAGAAACGACTTTATGCAAATCTATTCTATTTTATGTATGCGTTGGCCAGGACTAGGAGATCCAACGAAGAGAAGAAAAACAATAAGATTTCTTATAATACTTCTTGCAATTGGTGTTTCTGTTGGTGTTACAAGTAGTATAATACAGGGTTTTCTAGGTCAGAGTGATCCACTCAAATCATGTATCAATGATAGAGATACCCCATACAAAATATCTGCCACTTTTGAATTATATGTTGATAAAAAGAAAGCTAGTGTGCCAGCCAATATAGGATTTGACAATGTTGAAGAAGATGGTCTTTTTGATTCTGTATGTCAACGAACTTTGTATACTATAACCGATGATGGCACCATCTATGCAGAATGGGAAGAAAGGTATGCATTTGAAATTGGTCATTTTCTATGGGTATGGGATTTCCCACTAAAGGATATGGACTTGACAAAATCACGAATATTGGTCAATGGAATGGAGTCAGAATTGTTCATTAACTCACCCTTAGTACAAGGTCAGCACTATAAAGCTGAATTTACCTCAAAGGAATATGAAGAGTCTAAGGACAAGGACTTTTTACCACCAGATCTCTAAGTCAAAAATTAGGTTTTTTCATTCTCAGACTTTGAACTATAATGACGTTTTATTTTGTCAATCATGGCATCGTCCTCAGCCTTCAAACATTTTGCCCATTCTTCTGGAGTATGTTTTGAAATATCTTTGCTGCATATTTGACAAATATTTTCATCCATGAAAATGGAAAGAATATGAAATACTAAAAGTATGTTATTTATAAAATGAAAAAGAATGAAGATTGGTAAGATTACCAGTATTTTCCGTTGTCTGGAATAAGACCTATTCCTTCATTTTCGAAGTGTCTATCTAATTCATCGACCCATCTCTCACGATTGTCTTTATAGCCCCAACCGTGAACACGAATCCAATATCCAATTATTCCTAGAAGGAATATTGAAAACATCATAGTGCCAAAAATGTATAGCATGACGTCATAAAATAATGGATCGTAGCTTGGTCCTATTTGTCCAGAGAGACTAGATAGAATACTTAGTACTGTCCCAAATATAGGAATCATCAATAAAATTACTGATTGGAATGCATATATACATTTCTGTTATTTTCAGATTTAACATATTTCTGCGCACTATAATCTAACTATATGAAATAAAATAAGGAAAGAGGAAAAATTTTAACCGCGTCCGTATGCAGCGTATCTGCCTTGTCTTCCCTTGATAAGGAAGGCTGCGGCAATTCCGCCAAATATACCACCAGCAATAGATGATGCACCAAATACACCATCTGCGTCGAGATATGGTGTTCCTGATCCAGTGGCAGGATTATTCTCTGCAGCTTCGACTTTTCGTTTTGCGAGTTCCAATTGTTCTTCAAGTGATCCAAAGGCACCAGTGTTAGTATCTTCTGAGCCATACTGACCACCATATTGAGCAAATGCTGGAACAGCATAATTCATACTGATCAAGAAAGCAGCGAGAACGCCTATTCCCAATAATGTATAATTGTTCATTGGTATCTATCAAAATTTGATATATGTTATTATTTAACTTTTTCTCACTTTCAGCGTTGAAAGACACTAAGATCTAGTATTAAGTAACATTTATGTTAGTTTTTTAGAGGTTTAACCTAATGGGAAGACTTCATACTCATAATCATGGAAAGGCGCATTCAATAAGACCTATAGAATCAAAATTTTCATCATGGGTCAAACAGGATACAAAAGAGATTGAAGATTTAGTTATCAAGTATACGAAAGATGGTCTTACACCAAGTCAAATTGGTATAAAACTCAGAGATCAGCATGCCATACCCTTGGTTAAACCAATTATCAATAAAACAATAAGTGATATTTTGGAACAAAATGATCTGAAATCTGAAATACCAGAAGATTTGAACAATATTGTTACCAAAGCTGTTGGTCTACAAAAACACCTAAAATCTAACAAAAATGATAGAAGGAATATACGTTCACTTGAACTGATTGAAGCCAAGGTTCATCGACTGTCAATATATTATAAAAAAATCGGTCGTATATCTAAAAATTGGAAATATAAGTCTGTAATCGCTCAATTAGAGTGATGGCAAAGAGCTTAAACGAATCACTATCATATTTTAAGCATACAATTTCTGACCTGATTAAATCGGGAAAAAACATCTCAATAATTTCACATCTTGATTGTGATGGACTAACTTCAGCAAGCATAATTGGTAAGGCGCTTTTTAGAGAGGGGATAAGATGTACTATTAGTACTACCAATGAATTTAACAATAATTTAGTTGATAGACTATCTAACGATTCGAGGGATTTTCATATAATCACTGATTTGGCTGGTGGTTTTGCAAATGTGTTAGATGAAAAATTGGGTGAAGATTGGCTTGTACTTGATCACCATGAAATTCCAGAAGAGGAGTATGATAATGAACGTGTAATTAATTCGTGGAAATTTGGTATTGATGGAGGATTGGAAATTTGTGCTGGAGGAATGACATATTTAGCATCAAAATCACTCAACAAAAAAAATGAAGATCTTGCCGCCATTGCTATAATTTCTGCTATAGGTGATAGACAGGACAAAGGAGAGAGAAAATCATTTACTGGCAAGAACTTAGATATTCTCAATACAGCAAAATCTAACGGCCAGATTGATGTGGATTTAGATCTACTTCTTGTTGGCAGAGAAACTCGACCACTATCTGATGCACTTGCATTTACTTCACAGCCATTCATCGAAGGACTAACTTGGAATAGAAGTTCTTGTTTGGCATTGCTTAATTCTTCAGGTATTCCACTAAAGGAAAAAGGAAGATGGCGTGTTCCAGCTGAATTATCTGATGATGAAAAACGTCATCTTATTGAAACTATTTCCAAATTTGCTACAGGTAAAAATATGACGGAAATATTGGAAGAGTTAATTGGCTACACTTTTACATTTCCGAAAGAGGATCAAAGAAGTTTCTTACGAGATGTTAGAGAGTTTTCAACTGTTTTGAATTCATGTGGGCGTATAAGCAAATCTGGTGTGGGTATATCGATCTGTATGGGTGATAGACATAGAATGTTACAAGAGGGTGAAAAGATCTTATCTGAATATAGGAAAAAAATCCGCGATTACATGAATGTATTATCAAACGAGCGATGGAGGACTGCTGAAAATATGAACTGCGTTATGGTCAATGGTGAAGGAGTAGTACCTGAAATGATGACAGGCACAATAACATCAATTATTGCCGGTGCACCCAAAAATACTGGTAAAATTGTAATATTACGCACAAATGGGGAAGAGGGAATGATCAAGTTTTCCTCACGAAAATCAAATACCTGTAATCTAAACATAAATCTGAGCTCATTAATGAGAACAGGGGCCGCAAAATTTGATGGTGTTGGAGGAGGCCATGATGCTGCCGCAGGAGCCAAAATAACTAAAGACAAATTGGATGACTTTTTAGATTATTTAGAAGGAAATGTCACTAACTTGCAAGATCCAAATAACACTCAATAGACTTTCAGATGAAAAGGCTGTTGCGATAAAAAAGGCGTTAGAGCCAGATAATATCGATTTTCCAAAAGATTTATCACTTGAGATTGAAAATCTTGGTGATCAACTTGTTGTTAGTTTTAAGAATCGGGGAGATACAAAAAAATTGATCTCAACTGTTGATGAAGTTTTAGAACATATTCAACTTGCGTTAAAGGTGATTGAATAATGTTAGATATGAAAATAGTCAGACAGGATCCTGAGAAAATCCAAAAAATGCTCAGGGATAGATATGTAGAATTTGACCTTGATTCATTACTAGATCTTGATAAAAAACGAAGGGAGTATATTCTTAGTACTGACGATCTTAGAAAGAAGAAAAATGAGATGTCGCTAAAAATTGCTGAAACAAAAAAAGCCGGTCAAGATGCAGATAAAATAATTCAAGAAATGCAGTTAGTTTCTCGTCAACTCACTGAATTAGAAGAAACTCAAAATAAAACAGAGTTAGAATATTCAAAATTAATATTGACACTTCCTAATATTTTTGATCAAACAGTTCCCATAGGTGAAGATAGTTCAGCAAATAAGGAAGTTAAAAAATGGGGTGATATTCCGAAGTTTGATTTTCAGGTGAGTGATCATATTGATATCACCCAAAAACTGAATCTTGTGGATCTCCAAAGGGCAGCAAAAACAGCTGGAGCAAGATTCTATTATCTGAGAGGTGATTTAGTAAAATTAAACCAATCATTAATTCAATTTGCGTTAGATTTTTTAGATGATAAAGGATTCACATTATTTCAACCACCATATATGATTAATAAAAAATCTATGGAGGGAGCTATCATAGCTGAAGATTTCAAAGACGTTATCTACAAAATTGATGATGAAGATCTATATCTAATTGGAACTGCGGAACATGCTATGGCATCAATGTATGCAGATGAGATATTAGATGGAGCCTCATTTCCGATGAGATGTGCTGCAATAAGCCCTTGTTTTAGAAAAGAAGCTGGAGCTCATGGAAAAGATCAAAAAGGGATTTTTCGTGTGCATCAATTTGAAAAAGTTGAACAATTTGTTTTTTCCAGACCAGAAGATTCATGGAAAGAACATGAAAAGATGATTGCTATAACAGAAGAATTTTTTCAAAAACTTGAAATTCCATACCGTGTGATGCTTTTATCAAGTGGTGATATGGGAAAAATCTCCGCCAAGACATACGATCTAGAAACCTGGATGCCTGGTCAAAATGCCTACAGAGAAACAGCATCATGTTCAAATTGTCTTGAGTATCAAGCTAGAAGGCTAAAGATTAGATTCAGAGATCGGACAAATGAGGATACTAAATATGTCAATACACTCAACAGCACACTTGTTGCAACAGAACGAACTATGGTTGCAATAATTGAAAACTTTCAAACGAAAGATGGGCATATTGAAATTCCTAAGCAATTACAAAAGTATGTTGGAAAGAAAATGATCTAAAGGTGGCACACTTATATTTTGGAATTTGAGGTCGATAGTAATTGGTTAGAAGAAAAACACGAAAAATAAAAGATAAATGGAAAGAGAAAAAATGGGTGACAGTTTTAGCTCCAGATGCATTTAACAATATTCCAATTGCATACATACCAGTAACAAGTGATGAAACAGCCAAAGGAAGAGTTTTAGAGGTTACATTATTTGAGATTTTAAAGGGTGATCCTTCACAACATCAATACAAATTATTTTTCCAAGTGGATAAAGTTAATCAGGAAAAAGCTACTACAATTTTTAAGAGATATGAATATGCCAAGGAGTTTCTTAGAAGTTTAATAAGACGTGGTTCATCAAGGATTAATTTTATTTTGGATGCTAAAACTAAAGACGGATATATTTTTAGAATCAAAATGCTAGCATTGAGCCATAGAGAACTCAATACGTCTAGAAAACGTGCATTAAGACTAATTGCAAAAGATGTCCTGGAGAAAACCGTTAGGAATATGACACTGGATCAGTTTGTGCAGGCTTCATGTTATGGAAAAATTAATTCAGACATAATGGCGGCTGCAAAAAAAGTTATACATCTCAGACATGTTGGTTTAGAAAAAGTTAAACTTGTTAGAACTGCAGAAGCGGAAATCACTCTACTCCAGGCTTGATAATTCAAAAAAATTTAAAAAATCAGAAAAAACTTGATGTTACAATTGAGTTAATATTACATGCAACTGAAAATTTTCAGAAAGTGTATGATGCGTTTTTTGATCTTTTTGTAATAGAAAAAGATGATATTTCGAAGCAAGAATTAGTTGGTCATTTTGGAAATCCAATATTTATGCTTCATATACAAATAAAAAAAATAAAGGCCTACGAAGTTGTAAAAAAACTCATTTCAATAATGCCAAAATCTGAACTAGATCTAATATTGAAAGATCTAGAAAATCGAATTGATAATTCATCTCTATATCTACGTTTTTCAAAGCAAAACTTCCTTGAAAATATCATAAAACTTGAAGAAAAGGATCCAATCCGAATGAAAATCTACACACCTGTATACGTAAAAAAGGAAATAGTAGATGTATATCGAAAACTGCTTGAAACATAACCCAATAAATTTTGGTTTTTATGAGTATTGTTTTAAATAAAGTTGTAAGATTGAAGAATTATGGATACTGATTATGATGTTATAGTAGCAGGTGGAGGTCTGACTGGAACAATTGTAGCTCAAGCTGTATCACATTACTCTAATAGGAATTTATCCATTCTTTCAATTGACAGAAATCCGGAAAACCTCCCTGGACGAAAATCAAACCCTGGTTGGACATGTGGTGATGCTTGTTCAAAGGAAGCAGTAGATTTCATGACAGAAAGGATAAAAGTTCCTTGGACATCTCCAGAAATTGAGCATAATGTAAAAGGAGTGATGGCATTCTCACCTGATAAAGAAACTGCAATTCCGTTTGATGGTGATGGCTATATGCTTAATCGTCAAAAACTACCCGAAATCCAAAATGCGAGAGCGAAAAAAATGGGAGTTAACTTTGATTTTGAAATCAATCTTACAGGTCTAATCTATGATGAACTACAAGTGATAGGAGTTCAAGGTATTAATAACAAAACAAAGCAACCATACAAAAAAACTGCAAAGGTTGTAGTGGACGCAACAGGAGTTACTTCAATGCTTAGAAACCAGCTTAAGAACTCTACCAAAGTTGAAAAAAAAATAGACAGACGTGATCTAGAATCAACAGGAAGACATATTATGTATTTTGAAAAGGGTGAAGAAGATCTCACAGAGTTTGACCCAAATTATTGTATTATTCACCTAGACCAAGACATTGCACCTGGAGGGTATGGCTGGGTTTTTCCAAAGGCTGACAATAAGGTGAATATAGGATTAGGTGTTGAAAAATCAATTTTAGACCAAAGAAATCAAAGGCTTGGAAAAAAAGATAATGTTGCATCGCTGATGGAAGAATATCTTCAAAGAAACAGGGCGATTAAGAATGCAAAACTATCACAAGATCCAGAAGATATTCACAATAACACGGGAGTATTCCAAGTTTCTGTAAGAAGACAAAATGACTGTATGGTTTCTGGAGGCTACATGTTAGTTGGAGATTCTGCATGGATGCCAAAACCAATTGATGCTGGAGGAATAGGTCCAGCCTTGATTGCTGGTACAATTCTTGGTAAAAATGTTGTAGATGCGATTCAAGCTAATGATGTTACAGAAAAAGGATTATGGCAGTACAATCTTGACTATATTGAAGAATACGGTTACAAAACTGCTGGACTTGAACTTTTTAGAAGACTAGTACAAACGCTGACTAACGAACAGATTAGTTATGGTATGAAACATTTTTTGGGAAACCTTGACGTTGAATCTATCAGCAAAGGTGAACATCCAGATTTTTCAGGATTAACAAAACTAGGTATGATTATTCGTGGTGCTATGAATAAGACAGTTGCTAGTGGACTAAAATATACATCAGAACAAAATCAATGGTTGGTTGAACATTATAGAAATTATCCTAAAGAACCTGAAGGATTTAATGAGTGGAACAAATCTCTTCTCAAAACACTTGATGAATCATTTGTAAAAATAGCCACATACTCAAAGAATTAGTAGAGCTGGATCAGATTTATTTTGATCTAATGGACTTGATGATATATCATAATTTCCTTGTTTTTGAGGCCAATACATATTTTCAAATATGAAAATCTACGATTTCGCTTTATTCCTTGCTGAGTGAATTATATTATGAAAAAAAGATGCCTTGTTTGTAATAATGAACTAAAAAACGAAAATGCTACACATTGTTCGGAAAAGTGTTTATTCAAGAGTGTTGAAAAAAGCAAGTCTATTTTAGAAAATAATCACAAATAATATACTATTCATCATTTAATTTGTATGCTACAATTGTTTGAGTGTCTGAATTTTTCTTTCTTTTTTTTTACTAATTCCCCATTCATCCTTTGTATGACCGAAATTTGATTCAGATAGGTTTTCTTCTTTCTTAGCATCAACCATAATCAAACAAGTTTATCATAAGATATAATCGACAAGTATACAATGTGTTGCACCGTAAACAACTGTGTTATATTTAAACTACAAGTATACTACACATGCAGACTGTTCTTAATGGTGTTCCAATAGAGCAAAAAGAAAAGATTGAAGTAATTCTGCAGATTATAGCTGACAAATACTCTAGAGATCTGCTTAGAATCACACAAGATTTCCCAAAATCTGCTTTCAAAATCGCAGACGAAACTGGAATTCCAATTAGTACTGTGTATAGAAGATTACAGAAGCTCCAAAATAATGATGTGATTAGAGTTTCTGGTGAAATCACTATGGAAGGAAAAAAACACTTTCTTTACCAAAGTAAAGTGAAATCAATTTCTTCCAAAGTTACGGGTGACTTCATCCATGTAGAAGTAATCCCAAACCCTCCAGCTGCTCCCCATAAATGGGGGGTTTAGTTCTTCTATACACTATAATTAATAACCCCACAACGCATTGTTACATTATTGACGTCAACGACTAGACGAAAACCACATACAAAAATAAAGGAAGAAACTGATACTATGAGCTATCGCCTCCCGTCAAAACTATTAGATGACCTGGAAACTGAAGCAAGAGAGAAAAACATGTCTCAAAACATGCTCGTAAAACAAATTCTCATGAAATATATAGGATGGGATAGATTTGCACAAAAAATGGGAATGATTCCAGTTCCACAGAAAATTCTCGAAAGTTTAGGCGGAGATATATCTAATCAGACTATTCTTAAAATCATTGATACTCTGTTTACAATTATAAAAGATTCAGTTATGCTCATGAAAGGTGGTTATGATCTAAGACGCACTATAGAAACACTTGAGGATTATATGCGAGGCTCTGGTATGGAGTCAGACCATCGCATTGATGGTGATACACATCATTTTATTATTCAGCATAAGATGGGGATGCAATGGTCAATTTTTACCGAACTACTGCTTAGGAGGGTTTTCACTGAATTTGAAAAAGGTGATGACATAACATTCCAAACCACAGAATCCACTGTGATTGCTACTATACCATTGGGTTCTGACTTTGACGAACATAATTACTAAGTTCTAAACATTACCATGACGCTGGAGTTGCATTACCATGAATCATTTCAACATCTGGATTTGAAGCAAGATCACACAAATCACTAGCTGACATTGTAGATTTCATGAATATTTCTTTTCCATGATGCATAGCTGGAATTCCACGAGATTGCATTTCATAAATTACTTTCTCTGTATCTGTTCCTTCCTTGAATTTAATCTCAATCTCTACCATAGGTGGTACATTAGGAAGTTCTCCCTTTTGTCCCAATGCAATATTTGTAGAAACAGTTCTTTCAAGATACATAATTTTCATTAACAAATAAGGATCAATGTTATTATGATTCATTCTTAATTTTGCAAGACAAATATCATAAATAGATTCTGCTTGTGACACTAAATTTATGATAAAAATATTTGAATTAAATAGAACAGTAGATTTCCAAAAATGAAAATTACAGTTAGATCAGATTTAGCCTCATATCTTGTATATAAAAAAATACTGGGCTGAATTAGTCTTAAATAAAGTATCCATCTCAAGGATATTACTTTGTCAGATCAAAACGAACAATCAGTAGATGAAAGTGAGCAATCAACTTACCTAGATTGGAATAACTCAATCAATATTTTAGACAGTGCGTTTGAAAAAGGACTATTTGTTTTGGTTATAGGGCCAAAAGGAACCGGTAAAACTTCGTTGGTAAGAGAATATGCAGCACAAAAATCAAAAAAATTAGAATCAATCAATTTTAGTCTTAGAACAAGAGAAAGCCATCTGATAGGAACCAAGTCATTATCCGAAGGAAGTATTGGTTTTGATGAAGGTGTTTTGGTAAAATCAATGAAAGAAGGTAGTATGTTATATCTTGATGAGCTCAACGCGGCAGAAGCTGATGTTTTATTGCGATTAGATGAGGCATTAGATGATCGTAGGCAGATTGTTCTCAAGGAATCTGATGGTCAAGTGATTAAAGCGGATGACTCGTGGTTTGCAGTTGCAACTATTAACCCTCTAACACATGTTGGAACAAAGGAACTACCGCCTCAACTTCTAAGTAGATTTCCAGTTAGAATAAGATTGGATTATCCACCTGAAGATGTGGAATATAAAATAATAAAAAAACATGTAAAAAATCTACATGAGACTGAGATTTTACAGGGAATCAAACTTGCAAATACATTACGTCAAGCATCTGCTGTTGAAGAATTGTATTATTCCCCATCTATGAGAGAAACCATTGCATATGCAAAATTATTAGAAGGTGGATCCTCAGCAAAGGAAGCAGCAAAGATTGTTTTTGGAAATGTATATTCTCAATGGGGAAATGTAGAATTTCAAAAGGTAAATGATATCATCACTTCAATGTTTGGTAGCTAATGCAATCTATCCAACTACGAAACGATACTTTAATTGATATTGCCACATTTCTTGTAAGGCGTTGGTCGGAAAAAGAAAATGTAACGGTAGAATTCTCAAAAATAAAACAGAGTGAAACAAGATTAAAAGAAAAAAGAGTGTTACTTATTCCAAATGATCGGTATTACGGAGATAGTTTCCAAAAATATAGACAGTTTAGAACTTCAATTTGGTATGAAGGTATGCGAATAAGACATTGTAAAAAAATTCTTAGTAATGATCATGCATATGGATTTATTTTGAATACTATTGAGACCCGTAGAATTGAACTTCTAGGAATAAAAATTTGGAAAGGAATGACTGAAGAATTGATATTTAATTATACAAATATGTGGCTATCTAGGAACAACCTAAGTTCGGTTTTTGGAAAATCTAGGATGATCGAAGCATTCTATCAATATTTTTTATTTGGGGATGTGAAAGGTGAAGTGCAACCAAGTAATTTTGACAAAGTAGTTAAAGCAGTAAAATTCGCCAAAAATATTCTTAATGATTCTATTAAAAATGATTATGATACAGAATGGATAGAAAAAAAGATCCCCGAAATTTTAAAGATTTTAGATGTTGATGCTCTTATCTCAATTCCTATATCTGTTCCATTAAGAGGACCTGGAATTGCCATAACACCTAACGATTTTATCAAAGCAATGAAACAAGTTGGTAAATCAAGGGAAGGAGATTTTGGAAAGATTGACCCAGAAAATATTTTACAAGGAAAAGCAGTTTCTGAAGAATTTAAAGTAATTGAAGAAGAAAATAAGAAAAATGAGAAGAAGGGTTTGAGTAGTGGAACAATAGGAATACAAATTCCTGAAATGTCTAATGCTGATGAAACTAAAATCTTCGATCAAGATTTGATAAATAATTTAAAGACCAGATTTAAAGAATGGAAAACTGGATGGAAAGAATACCATTCTTTTCATGGTGATGAATTTGATAGTGATGTGTATCTCGAAGGTTTTGATCAACCGTTTATAACAGATCTTAAGAAATCGATTAAAACACGAATCGTAATTTTACTTGATCATTCATCCAGTATTACTGATCAACAGATAGATTACAAAAAAGCCACATTAGCTCTATGCGAAGTCCTAGCTTTTCTAAAGATCAAATTCTCTGTATATGCATTTAATACAACTGGGAGGCAAGTTGTCTGCTGGCTTGTTAAGCCAGAAGATCTTAAATGGAATAATTCATGTGCAAAAAGACTAGCTAAGATTCCAGCAAATGGTGGAACTCCACTAGCTGAAGTTTATGATAAAATGTATCCTATTTTGCGTTCCAAAAAACCAGATATTTTTTTGACACTCTCAGATGGAGAGCCTTCAGATCCATATGCAGTTCGTTCAATGGTTAAATCACTCAAATCTCTTGGAATCAAGATGGTTGCAATCGGAGTGGGTAGAGATACCTCTAATGCAACAATAATTGCAACTAATTTGAAATATCTAGGATTCGAAAGGACGTTGGGAGTCTCCAGACTTAATGATATCCCTAAAAAGGTGTTAACTGTACTAGGTAATAATTGAGGTTTTAGATAAATTGGAAAAAGAATGTTCTGAATGTGGAAGTTTGTTTATTTGTGAAGAAGATAGCGGTACTTGTTGGTGTGCCAGTTTGCCAAAATTATCAAAGGAACAGATTACTGATAATGATTGTATGTGCAAAAAATGTCTTTTACAGAAATATAAGAAAAAAATCCTAAAAACAGATGAAATTACAAAAGACCTTTTCGAAGAAGAATTTCGCTATCAGTGGAAAAATAAACATTAATTTTTAAAGTTCGTTGAATTGGTAGAGTATTTTTTGCATTGTAGTATTTTTAGGATCTATCTCTTTTATTTTATCACAACATTCCATTACCCCTTTTTTATTTTTCATATCGGCAAGAATACTAGCCTTAAGCACAAGGGCATCAATATCATATTCGGCAATTTCTAGAACTTTATTCATATATGATAAGGTTTTTTCATTATCACCTTTCAGAAAATGGATTGTGCCTATAATGAATGCAATATCAGTGTCATTTCTATATTTTTCATCTTTTTCGAGATTTACACTATACTTTAATGCCTCAGCATATTTTTTTTCCTTGACAAATTTACGAAGTTTCTGTTGAGGTTTATTTTTATTGAAAAGTCCTACCAATTTTGATACAAATTAAAATTTTAGTTATCAGCATTTAGATTTTCTGATTTGAGTTTTTCCCAGTCATCCAGAAAAGCCTTCAAGCCTTTATCAGTTAATGTATGAGTAAGCATTTTTCCGAGAACTGCGCCTGGAACTGTTACAATATCTGCGCCGATTTTTGCAGCATCAACTACATGTTGTGGATGCCTAATACTTGCGACTAAAATCTCTGTATTAAAATCATAATTTTGAAAAATTTGTTTGATTTCCTTTATGAGATCCATACCTGTATGACCAATATCGTCTAATCGTCCAATGAAAGGACTGACATATTTTGCGCCGGCTTTTGCAGCTAAAACAGCCTGATTTGGAGAAAATATCAAAGTAACATTGACTGGAATTCCTTCTGCGGTTAAACTCTTACAAGCCTTTAGTCCTTCTCCTGTCATTGGACATTTAACTACAACATTGTCACCATACTTACGAAGTCTTCTTCCTTCTTCCATCATTCCATCGTAATCAGTACTAATAACTTCAAGACTTACATCACCTTTGATAATTTCTGAAATCTCTTCCATGATCTTTTGTGGATCTCCACCCTCCTTTGCTAATAATGAGGGGTTTGTTGTAATACCGTCAACAAGTCCCATGTCATTATACATTCGTATAATCTCAAGATTAGCTGTGTCTAGAAAAATTTTCATGTTTTTTTACTCCTTACTTCTTTTACCGCTTTTGCTATATTAATAGATGTCAATCCATGTTTTTCAAGCAATTGTGGAATCTCGTTATCACGTGCTGATTCACCAAATTTATCCTGTGCACCAATACGTTTTATTGGCACTGGATAAGATTCTGAAACAACTTCAGAAACTGCTGAACCAAATCCACCAATAATATTATGTTCTTCACATGTTACAATTGATCCTGTTTCTCTAGCACTTTTTTCTAATAGATCCTTGTCAATTGGTTTGATAGAAAAACAATCTATAACTCTACAAGATATTCCGTCTTGTTGAAGCATATTAGCTGCATCCAATGCCATCTTCACTGTAATTCCACATGCAGCAATTGTACAATCAGAACCATCACGTAATACTATACCCTTTCCAATCTGAAATTCTTGCGAGTCGTTATGAATTATGGGAGTTTTTGATCTAGCCATTCTCATGTAAAATGGTCCATATTGTTGAGATATTATCCAAGTAAGTTTTGAAACAGTAGTTGAATCAGCTGGTACAAGAACTCTCATGTTAGGAATCACTCGCATGATTGCAATATCTTCAATCTGTTGATGAGAACCACCATCAGCTCCAACACTTAAACCGCCATGAGATACCACTAATTTAACATTTAATCCCTTTTTGTCTCCGGGAGACGGATATGCAATAGCATTTCTGATTTGATCAACACAGCGCCCTGGTAGAAATATTGCATATGTACTAGCAAACGCTGTCTTTCCAGAATATGCAAGACCTGCAGCAACTGAAACAAGATTAGCTTCAGCAATTCCTACATTGAAGAATCTCTCAGGGAATTTTTTTCCAAAGTTTGAAGTCTTCAATGAATCAGTTGTGTCAGCACCCAAAACTACAACATTTGGATCTTGTTCACCAACTGCAACAAGTGCTTTACTATATTCAGTTCTCATATCACCTAGATGTTCTGTACTCATTGGAATCCAAGCTCCTTTGTAATCTGAACTAAACCATCTTTTTTCTTTCCAACAACGTGTAAATCAATCCATTTGTTTACAAGATCTGTTCCACCAAGATCATGAGCCTTTTTGATTAATAATCGTCTTCTTGAATCAAGAACTTGATTTCTAAACTCTTTAATGATCATTCTAACATCACTTTGTCCGATAATAGCACTTCCACCTACAAATGCTCTTCCTCCATCTGCAAAACATGCACCAATATTTTCTAAATTTACTCCGCCATCTACTTCGATATATCCATCAAACTTATGATCATGAAGATCTTTAGTAATTCGCTGTATTTTTTCATGCGTAGATTCTATAAATTTCTGACCGGATTTACCTGGAACAACTGACATGACTATTATTTGGTCTAACATTTCAGCAAATTTGTAAGACCATTGTGGAAGATCTGTATCTGGATTAATTGCAAGACCAATTCCAACTTGATTCGAATGTAATTGATCACATATTTCACCAAAACTAGATTCGTCACATACTTCAGCATGAACTGTAATTATATCACTTCCAGCATCTATGTAGTTACGAACATGTTTCACTGGATCATTGATCATAAGGTGTGTATCAAAAGGAAGTAGTGATAGCGGACGAAGTTTCTGAATTTCTGTATGATCAAATGTTTTGTTAGGTACAAACTGACCATCCATCACATCTAGATGAATATAATCAGCTCTTCCCTCGTTACATCGTTCAACCTCTTTTCCAAGATTTGACATATCACCTGCAATAATTGAAGGTGCAATCATAAATTGAGATTCAAGCTCATCCTCAATAATGGGAACAATGTCTTGTTGAGGAGCTTTTCCATGCCATTGCGGATTATCTTCCATATGTTCTACTCCTTTGCCTTTGACGGTTCTAGCAATAATTATTGATGGAAGGCCTTTGGTTTCATTAGCTCTTCTTATTGCATCAGAAATTTGCTCAGTTCTATGTCCATCAACCTCTATAACATTCCAACCAAAAGAACGCCATTTATCACCAGTCTTCCATCTACTTGCATCTTTCCACATCTCTGACAAGTCGTTACCAATTAATTCCTCATCTAATGGCATAATTTTTTCTGTATAGGAATCTTGTTGTATGAAATTTCTATCAAGGAATGCTGTAATGTTATCAATCTTATACTTTGCAGCTGTCATTGCTGCCTCCCAAACTTGACCCTCATCAGACTCGCCATCACCAATGATTGTATAAATTCTATTATTCTTACCATCAAGTCTTGCAGCCAATGCATTACCTATAGAATATGATAATCCAATTCCCAAGGAGCCACCACAAAACTCAACTCCAGGGCATTTGAGATCTGGATGACCCTGAAGCTTGCTTCCAAACTGTCTCAATGTTACAATATCCTTAGGATCAAAATATCCAGCTACTGCCATATTTGAAAAAAGGCCAGGTGATGCATGACCCTTTGAAAGTATAAGCTTGTCACGATCTTCCCAGCCTGGATTTTTTGGATCATATTTCAAATACTTGTAAAATAAACAGCCCAAAATTTCAGCCATAGAAAAAGATCCTCCTGGGTGACCAGAACCAGCAGCAGCTGTAGCCTTAATCACAAGTTTTCTAGCCTTAAGAACCTGCTTTTTGATCTGATAGTAATTCAGTCCCATATAATAAAAATCAAGTATCATATGTATAACTGCATATATTTTGAACCTTTTTTCAATGAATTAAATATAATTATGACAATTTTAATTGGTAGATGAATATTGACTTGAAGATTCAGGATAGCGTGCCATTAATGATCTATGATGATGAGTGTTATGTATGCATTCAGTTTGCTAAACTTGTTAATTATTTGGCAAAGGGTAGACTATATCTTGTTGGTCATTACACAGATTTTGGAAAAGATCTCAGAGATAATTTTCTAGATTCAAATGCACTAAAGATGTTTTGGTTTATTGATAGCAAAACTGCTTATGGTGGAAGGGCAGCTATTTCTCCATTATTTTCTGCGATTTTGAATAGTAGTGAATCTTTTCCAAAGAAAAAAATTCAGAAGAAGAATACCCTTAGATGTAAAAGCCCAGCAGCAGTATTTTTTCGTTCAGCAAGCCTTCTAACTAATAGTAAAAAGATCAAAATACCAAATAATTAAGATAAAACTAGTATCCTCGCTGATTTCTATCAGGTTTGTCTATATTCGGATTTCTAAATCCATGTTTTTCCATCATATGATTTAGAAACAGGATATCGTTAGAAAAGTTCTCTCCACATACAGAACAAGTAGACACACAAACTCCAAATCTATATGACTATTAATTATTTGTATAATAAAATGCCAGCACTACTACTTCCCAAGAGCTCTCGCATCTTAGTACATAGCAGCGACATTGGGTTTGACTTCCAGGTTCGGAAAGAGACTGGGTCGCACCCCAACGCTATGACCGGCTTACTGAGTATGAGTCAATCTTATCTATTAACGTAACTATGTTATGAATCATAAAAGTGAGTATTTTGTTCTTCATATTTTCTCACGAGATATAAATTAAAGATAAGATCAATGTTGACATGACTCATCGTATAGCGGCATTAGACAAAGATTTGTGCCAGCCAAAAAAATGTGGTTTAGAATGTATCAAATACTGTCCTGTGAATAAATCAGGAGCTGATTGTATCATACTAAATGAAGAAACAAAAAGGGCTCAAATTGATGAGGATATTTGTAATGGGTGCGGTATTTGTGTGAAAGTTTGTCCATTTGATGCTATTACGATTGTTAATTTGGCAACAGAACTTTCGACTGATAAAATCCACCAGTATGGTATCAATTCATTCAGATTATACAAATTACCTACACCAAAAAAAGGTGAAGTTGTTGGATTGTTAGGTAGAAATGGTATGGGGAAAAGTACGATAGTCAATATTCTATCAGGAAATTTAAAACCAAACTTAGGAAATTATAACGAGCCACCCGACTGGGATGAAATACTAAGATACTATAGTGGAACAGAACTCAAATCACATTTCGAACAGATTAGTGAAAATATTATCAAATCCTCTATAAAACCACAACAAGTATATGATATTGTAAATGCTTTTGATGGTACAGGAAAAGAACTTTTAGCAAAATATGATGAGCGAGGAATTACAAATGATTTAGTAAAAAAATTGGATTTGAAAAATTCATTAGAACAAAATCTTCAAGAATTAAGTGGAGGAGAACTTCAAAGATTAGCTGTAGCCATTACAGCATCAAAAAATGCAGATTTTTATTTTTTTGATGAGCCCTCATCATATAATGATGTATTTCAAAGAACAGGAGTAGCGAGAGTTATTCATAGCTTAGCTGAACTTGGTAAAAGCGTGATGGTTGTAGAACATGATCTAACATTATTAGACTATCTCAGTGATTACATTGAAGTGTTATACGGTGTTCCTGCAGTGTATGGAATTGTATCGGGTATAATGTCAACCAAAGTTGGAATAAATGTATTTTTGGATGGATTTCTTCCAAATGAGAATGTAAGATTTCGTGACAAGAAGTTTACGTTCGACGCATCAACATCACAAGATGAATTTCAACATGGTGATAAAATCATCTCTTACCCAAAGCTTGTAAAAAAATATCCGACATTTTCGGTAACAATTGAGCCTGGTTTTGTAAAAAAAGGTCAGTTACTTGGTGTTATGGGAGCTAATGCATTGGGTAAAACTACTATGATGAAAATGATTGCCGGTGTAGAAAAACCAGATATTGGCACTGTAGAAAAAAAACTCAAGATTGCGTATAAACCACAATACCTCTCAAATGATATTGATGTTGAAGTTGTATCAGTTTTGGATAAAGCAAATCAAAGTCCAATTGAGGATAGTCAGGAAGAGGAACAGATAGTGGATCCTCTAAAAATTAAAAAGTTGTATAATAAATCTATAAAAAATTTATCTGGTGGTGAACTACAGAAAGTCGCAGTTGCTTCGTGTTTACTACAAAAAGTTGATGTGTATGCATTGGATGAACCATCTGCATTTTTAGACGTTGAAGATAGAATAGCTATTGGAAAATTTCTCCAAAAATTTGTACGTTCGTTTGGTAAATCAGCAATAATTATAGATCATGATTTGCAATTAATGGATCTTGTCTCAGATTCAATGGTGATTTTTGAGGGTACTTCAAGTATTGATGGGCATGGTTCTTCACCTTTACCTAAATCAGAAGCCATGAACAGATTTCTTAAATCACTTGAAATCACTTTTAGAAGGGATGAAAAAAGTTTGCGGCCTAGAGTAAATAAAGAAGGAAGTAGATTGGATAAACAACAAAAAAACTCTATCAATTATTATTACAGAAATTGACACGTATGCTAAAAAAAGCATTAGAAAATATTCTTTCAGAAAAAGAAAGTATGGAATTATTTTCTTCGTTTGATCAGGTTGGTGAAATAATAGTATTAAGAATTCCTGATTCGTTACAGGCAAAAAAGAAAATCATAGGTGAAACCCTATTAGAACAAGTAAAAACGGCAAGATCAGTATTTTATCAATCATCACCAGTTGAGGGTGAATTTAGAACTAGAAGTTTAGAAATTTTGGCTGGGATTGATAATACACAAACCGAATACAAGGAGACTGGATGTAAATTTATTGTTGATGTAGAAAAGGCATTTTTTTCCCCTCGTTTATCTACGGAACGTGAAAGGATTGCTGGTTTGGTTAAAGATGGTGAGGTTGTTGTTAATATGTTCGGTGGTATCGGAATGTTTTCTATTTTGATAGCAAAAACGAAAAAATGTACTGTCTATAATATTGATATTAATCCTGAGGCGGCAAAATTATGTAATAAGAATATTGAAATTAACAAACTTGTAGGTAATGTGATATCAATAGAAGGTGATTCTTCAGAAATAAAAAAGCATAATATAGAAAATAAATCAGACCGAACATTAATGCTGTTGCCTGAACAATCAGACAAATTTCTGGATTCTGCAATTTTAACTACAAAGAATAATGGTATTATTCATTATTATTCACATATACATGCAGATAAAAAATCGGATGCTCCAAAATTATCTGAACAGCATTTCTTAGAAACAACTTCTGTCAAATCTACTATATTAGGATCAAAAATAGTCAGAGCTGTTGGTCCCAGATTCTATCAAACAGTTGTAGATGTAAAAATAAAAAAATAGATTATGTTTCGTCGTCCTGAATAGTAGATGATGGAGAAGATTTTGTAGTTGCCATTACATATCCTATCCATGAAATAACTCCAAGTATGCCTCCAATAATTGTCAAAATAGATAACTGCAAAACAATTGGACTCCATTCAGATAACATAATCAAATATGCATATACAAAAAAAGCCGATATAGCAAGAATAAATATTATGATTCCACCAAATTTTCGTCTAGACATATGCTAAAAATCAAATGTAGTTATTTATTTTAATCTAGTCAGAGAAATTAATAGCCATAAGATACGCATCTTCGCCATCTCGATAATACGTTTTTAATCTTTGATTTATAGAAAAGCCTAATTTTTCATATAACTTTACAGCATCATTATTACTACATCGAACTTCTAGGTACATTTCTCCACACTGTCTCATTTTTACACCTTTTAATGATTCATTTACTAATTCGCTACCAAAACCTTTTCCTCGATGTTCATCTATTACTGCAACAGAAACCACATGACCCTTTTTTACAAAACCCAATTTTTTAAAATTTGAAAATCCATATTCTGTTTTACACATTATATATCCAATAAGTTTACCAGAAATCTCAGCTATAAGAAATGCTTCTGGTAATTCATCAAGAAGACTTTCATAAAAATAATCAGAATAGTGTTCGGGGAGAGTTTTCAAATTAATCTCCATAACAGGTATAATATCAGTTGGATCACATCTTCTAATGATGCAATTTCCTATTTGTCTAAGTATAACCTGCAATATTTTCTAATAGTTTTAGCAAATATTTAATTTTAAAGGCAAAAACCAATTAATAGATTCTATTTTTACTGTTAATATGACCGAACCATCCCAAGATGATGTTACACAAATAGTATCTTCTATCTTTGATATACAGGAGACTGTTGTATTTGCTGAAACATTAAGATTCAAAATAGATAGTTATGATTTCAAAGATAAATTTGTGAGACTTGCTCAGAACCTAGAACTTTTAGGTATGGTTACTAGATTAGAAAAATCTTATGATGGATTATATCTTGATATTTCTAGAATAGCCAAACCTAAAAAAAAATGGTTATCAAAATCGTTTGTACCAAGAATTCTTTTTGTTGTAACCGTGATCATGGTATTGATTGATGGTTACTATAGAACTGATTTTGTCAATAGTCTTTCTTTTATCGGTAATCCAACAGAGATGTCAATTTTGTACGCGTTTTCACTTATCGGAATTTTGGGAGTTCATGAATCTGGTCATCTTATTGCAGCTAAAAAACATAAAATAAAAACAACATGGCCCTATTTTATTCCAGGTGTACCAGTTTTTGGAATACCTACATTTGGTGCGCTGATCCAATCTAGAGGATTAACAATTAATCGGGATATCTTATTTGATGTTGCAATTGCTGGTCCTATTGCAGGTTTAATCATAGCTATTATTGTCTCAATGTTTGGAGCATTAACATCACCAGTAATAGACAATATGTTAGCTGATGAATTGAATGATGGATGGCAATTAATGGAAATGAATATGCCAATATTCATGATAATTTCTCTTGAAATTTTTGACAAGGGGGATGGGCATGTAATTATGTCCCCTATCTTTTTTGCTGCATGGCTAGGATTTCTTATTACATTTTTGAATTTGTTGCCTGCCTGGCAATTAGATGGTGGTCATATGGCAAGATGTTTGTTAGGTAAAAAATGGCATAAAATTGCAACATATGCGAGTACAGGACTTTTAGCTGCGTTGGGTTATTGGTTTATGGCATTATTCATTTTATTTTTAAGTAGTAGAAGTAGAGATATGAAACCGCTTGATGACATTTCTCCTTTATCAAAAAATAGAAAAAAACTGTTTGTTGTTATAGTAATTCTTGGATTTTTATGTGCTCCATTACCATCTTGGATATTACCTTAAAAAAGTACGTGCCCCATCAGAAATCACTTTAATTTTTTGGTTTTGTCCCTGAGTTTTTAAAATATAATCCATTACTTTTTTGATTCCGTTAAATGATAACATATTTAGTTTTTTTGTATAAAATTCTGGTAATATAGATAATATACCAATCTGAAATTTCTTTTGTATTTCTGTGAGATATAAAAGATTCTCCATGCCATCTATGTATTTTGACGGTTTTTTCAATTGATCAATATTTAGTCTATCATCAATATAATGTCGGATTGCATCTGAACCAATACCATGCCTACATTCAGCTGTTAAAATTGCATACCCATCATTTTTCAGTGCATTTGTACAATTCCATAAAGATGATAAAGATTTTCCTAATGTATGGTTACTTGATTCTTTTCCTGTACTTATTATCATTGTTTTGTGTTTACCTATGTCTGCCGCTGTGTATGATCCAAATGCTTTTGTCAATGAAGATGTAGATGAAGGGTGATCTACAGATAAATCACAAATTCCATTTGAATTTGCGATAATTTCTATTCCTAATATATCAAATTTTTTAGAAAATTTTTGTGCGATTTTGAAACTTTCAACATTTTCTCCTGGTGAAGGCTGATCATTTTTTCGCTTTTCATATGCAGAAAGCATCAACTCGGTTCCAAATTTTTTTAGCAACCGTGTAGATATCGTTTCAAATCCAAATAATCCGTCAAATTCCATCTCACCTAAAAATACTAAATTAGAATTTTCAAGATTATTAAATTCAGAAACATTATGTTCTGGAAGATATTTTTTTAACATAGGCAGAATTTCTTTATCAGCTAAAATGACAGGTTTTTGAATGGATTGTTTTTCATATTTCTCGAATAAAACTGATAACGTCTTTCTAACAGCATCTGATGCGTTTAATACTACAATTTCTGTGGGTTTGGATATATCCAATAATTCTAGTTTAGAATCAATTTCAGAATCTGAAAGATTAGTACCCTTGATCTCGGTTTTTTGCTCTAGATTTTCAGCTTTTATATCCAAAACAACTTCATTTGCACCATAATTCAACCATATTTCAGGCATAAATTATGCTAAAACGTAAAGCAAAATAAATCCAGTTTAGTTAATTTTGGTATGGAGTTTGTTAAAGAGTTTGCAATATTTTTATACAAAAATAACATCATTAAATTTGGAAATTTTACACTAGCAAGTGGTAAAAATAGTCCTTACTATATAGATCTTAGATTAGTTCCTAGTTATCCGCACCAATTTAGAAAAATGATAAAAAACCTGCAAAATTTAATCGATAAAAAAACAGGTTTGAAAAACTTTGACGCTTTAGTTTCTGTTCCTACTGGAGGTCTTGTCATTGCATCAGCCCTTGCCATTGAAACTGTCAAACCACTAATCTATGTACGAAATAAATCAAAAGAATATGGCACTTCAAAATTAATCGAGGGTAAGTTATCTTCTAATATGAAATTAGTGATGATAGATGATGTTGCTACTACTGGTAATTCAATTTTAAATGGTATAAAACAACTTCAAGAAGCTGGCTCAATAATTTCAGAATCATATGTTATTGTAAATAGGCTAGAAAATGCAAACAAAGCAATGGATTCAGTTGGCGTGAAACTTTATCAGTTAACTGATATATTAGAAATTACAAAAATTCTGTTCGAAGAGCATTTGATTGATGAAGAAATATTAGAAAAAATTAAAAAACAGATAGATCAAGCGTCATAAAGCATTAGATCTTTGTCTTCTAATACTGCATGTATATTATGTACTGATTTATAGACATCAGACTCTTTTTTTGCTCCAGTACAAACTAGTTTGCCTGATGCAAATAAAAGTAATACAGTTTTTGGATCTACCATTCTGTGTATTAAACCAGGAAATTGTTCTGGTTCATACATACTTCGAGGTAATTTTCTTGCTGCCTGTTCAAGATGAATTTTTCCTCCCAAACTACCAGATGCAACTATATTTTGGATTGTTATTACAGCTTCTTTTTTGATTTTGATTTTACCTTTACGTAATTGCTGTACAACAGAACGAACAGCTTTAATAGCCATATCCTCTGATTTACCACCTGTACATACCATCTTGCCCGAACGAAAAATCAAAGTTGCAGTTTTAGGTGAAGTTAATCTAAACACTAATCCTGGAAATTGATCAGGATGCCATTCAGTGGATGGAAATTTTTTAGTTACATCAGCAAGATCTATTGCTTGATCAACTGAGGCAGAAGCAACTACATTTTCAATACTAACAATTGGTTTTGTTTCTGTCATGTTATATTGTTAAATACTGGCTTTATATATCACACTAAAAATTCCGGTATACAAAATAATATACTCTATTTCATGCTTTGGCGGCTCAGTCAAATGCCTTTACATCATTTATCAGCTATAACTCTGATTCTTCATTGCAGCCAAAATAACTGGCTTATTGCTTGATTTAAAACTAGTTGAAAATATATGCAAAAATAATTTTTTAAAATAATTATGGGCCTGATGGGCTTCGATCCCGTGGCTCCCCGATTATGAGTCGGGTACTCTACCAAGCTGAGTTACAGGCCCTACCAAAAATCATTTTTTCTTAGTAAAAAATGTTATACAAATCAGCAGTATGTTTCAAAACAGCCATCCAATAACAAATTTTGGCATGCTAGTGAGTTATTAGCCGCATCAAGTATCGTTTGTTCATCTTTGGATGAAGCATCTATAGCGTTTTCCCATGATTGAGCATGTCTTATATCAGCTTCCGTATGCTGTTTTAGGTACACAGTAGCATCAAAACTTGTAAGACCATAATATTCAGCCAAACCTTCTAATTTGGTTTTACTAATTTTTGGTATCTCTTTTTCAAGTGCATACATAGCAGATGAACCGGTGTCAAAAGAATACATTAATGAAAATAATCCTTCTATAGCCATAGTTGTTTTCTCCAATCCATTATAGGATTCTAGATCATAAGCAGAAACGCCTAATGCGTTAGCAAATTTAATCCATAGTTTGATATGATTAGTTTCTTCGTTTTGGTTAAAATCTAATTCATCATACATCGATTCTGGAGCAGTGTCTAATAATGGAGTCATAAATCTGGGAACAGCTTTAACCAGTTGATAGTATTCTTTAGAATATCCAGCTAGTGCGTCTTGTGTTAACTTACCTTCAGACCAAGTTTGATAAAATGGATGTTTAAGTAAACTTCGTTCCTCTATCAGCACATCTATTTTTTGAATTAAATTACTCATGATAAGCACCCATTTTGGTTATAAAAAAATCTTTTGAGTGACCAAAGAATTTTATTCATTGCCTTCAGATCGGTTTTATATGCTCCTGTAGTGTAGTCCGGTCAAGCATTTAGGCCTTTCACGCCTGAGACTCGGGTTCGAATCCCGACGGGAGCACTTAAGTTTAATATATTTCTAAATGATATTTCAAATTGAAAGTTTTGTATAGAAAAAATTTAGAAGCAAACCTGATTGCAAATTATAGTGAATATGTGAAAAAAATTAATTCAGCATTAGATACTGAATTAGATTTATACTCTAAATCTGAATTCAAGGAACCTTTGAAATATGCACTGGGCGAAGGAAAAAGGATCAGACCAATTATTCTTTTGTTATCGTCGGAATGTGTAGGAAAAATTAATGATAGTGCCTTAGCACTTGCATGTGCCATTGAATTTTTGCATACTGAATCTATAATTCATGATGATATTATAGATAATGAAACAGTGCGTAGACGAAAAGATCCTTTCTATATAAAATATGGATATAATACAAGTGTGCTTACTGGTGATTTTGTTTTAGGATTAATTTTGAATATTGCATCAAGGATTAATCATCAAAAAATTACGAAAAATCTTGCTACTGCTGCTATGTTAATGAGTGAGGGTGAGATTATTGAAACTAGGCTCGAAACAAGTGAAGATGTAACTTTTAATGATTATCTCAAAGTGATAGAATACAAAACTGCAATAGCATTTGAAACTGCTTGTAGACTAGGTGCTATTATTGCAGGTGGTACAGATAAAGAAATAGAATATTTAGCAAGCTACGGTAAGAATGTTGGAATTGCATATCAAATCAGAGATGATTTACATGACTGGAAAAATGAAGATAAATTATTTAATTTTATAATTAAAAAAAGTACAGACCCTAGAGATGTTTTTAATCATATGGATGAATTGCAGAAAGAATATTCTGAATTAGCACTTTCTAGTATAAGAAAATTGAATGATTGTAACGCCAAAAGTAGTTTAGAAACTTTGGTTATGTTAACGAAGACTAAGGTGTAGATATAATACCAAGTGTTGGAGTTGCATACTCTGCAAATTGTATTATTGGTTCTGGATAGACTCCTATAGTCACCATGAATATTATTGAAAATATCATTACAGCTATAATTGATCTTGGTTCTTTGATTCTCTTTTCTGTTTCACCTTCAAAGTACATCTTTCGTATTATCCAACCATAATAAGCCAAAGATAATGCACTGTTTAGAACTCCTGCTACAGCAATCCATGGACCCCACCATACTACTGTTCCAGCATCAATTGCACCACCAAACAACATCAATTTACTCCAAAATCCACTAAGCGGTGGAACACCTGCAAGTGCAAGTAAAGATATTACTAATCCTAATGATGTTATAGGCATTCGTCTTCCAAGACCTTTTATTTTTTCAATATGCGTAACCGCTAGAGCTGTTACAATTCCAGCAACTGCGATGAATGCTACACCTTTCATCACAGCATGGTTCAGTATGTGAAATAGGGATCCTTGTATTCCTATAGGAGAAAATGGTGCAATAGACAAACCAATCAATATGTATCCTGCATGACCAATACTGGAATAAGCTAGCATTCGAGTTAGGCTTCTTTGCATTACAGCAGCAATATTACCAACTGTCATGGTCATGACAGCAATAATACCCAATGCAAGTGTCCAATCAAGGCTTAGGGCCACAGTTCCCATGACAATAACTCTTAATGCGGCAGCGAATCCTGCCTTTTTTGTACCAGCTGCTAATAGAGTTGTAATAGTTGGTGGTGCTCCCTCATATGCATCTGGTAACCACATATGAAATGGTACAAGACCCATTTTGAAGCCAAATCCAGCAATAAACATGCCTACAGCCAATAATGCGACGGGAATCAAATTTGCTTCAAGAACCATAAAGCCTTGAATTACTTCACCTATGTTTGTAGAACCCGTAATTCCATATGCTAGAGATATACCATAAATTATGATTGCAGATGCAAGTGCGCCAAACAAAAAGTATTTTATCGCAGCCTCATTAGAAATTGGATCCTTTTTCAAAAATCCAACTAGTATGTACGTTGGAATACTCATCAACTCCCATGCAATAAAGAGCATTACTAGATCTGTAGCATATGCTACAAGAACCATTCCTATGGTGGATAAAAGAATTAATGAAAAATAAACAGGTATGTTGCTTTTGTTTTTCATGTAACTGAATGAGCCGACTGTTGTGAATATTGCTACAATTAACATTGCAATTGCAAAGAATGCACCAAATGCATCGTCAACAAGAACGTCTTCTGAAAAAATTGCGGCAGGTGATACATGATCAAGTGCTAACTGATACAGGATATATCCAATTGAACCAAATAAGGCAAGGAGAGTTACTATACCATATGATACTACTGTACCCTTTTCCTTCATTGCGATACCCATTAGTGGAAGTGCAACTCCAACACTACCTAGAATGGCAAGAATAATTATTGGAGTTGATGTTAGCTCGATCATCTCATATCACCTATACTAATAATATCAGAACTACAAACAGTAATCCTGCTCCAAATACGTAAAGATATGATTGTGCTACACCAGTTTGTGTTCCTTGAACTACTTTTGCACCCCAACCAACCGCGCGTTCCAATCCAACATTCATGCCAGTGTCAATTGCAGTTTTTTCAAAGTATCTCCATAGTGCTCTAGAAGCCCATAAAGGTGCAGTAACAAATCCCCAATAGATCATTGCATTTAGGTACCATCTATTTAACATCAATTTGTGTAAAGAGTAAAAGAAAATATTTGAGTTAACAAACTTTGCAGGGTCAACCCAACGACCGATATAGAAGATATATCCAAGACCAAAGCCAACTGAAAACGCTATCAATGATGCACCAACAGCAACTGGATTAAGACCAGACAAGAAGCCTAATGATTCTGAATGTTCTACATCTATGTGTGGAGCATGAATGCCAAACGATTCATCAAGATATTCAGTGAAGAGATGGTGAATTCCTTCTTCAGCTGAAAATCCAACTATTCCAATTCCAATTGTCAATACTGCTAGAATTCCATATGGAATCCACATGGAACGTGGGGCTTCATGAATATGATGTCCTTTACTTTCCATCTTTTCGATATGCTTACTTTCTTTGCCAAAGAAGACCATACCCAACATTCTTGTGGTGTAAAATGCTGTAATAACCGCGGTCAAAACTGCTATGATGAAAATTGGTAATGCCCACTCATTTCCTGATTCGTAAACAGCGGCAAAAATTGCATCTTTGCTCCAGAATCCAGTGGTAATAAATGGGGCACCCATCAGCGCTAAACCTGCAGCCCACATGAATGCATATGTTTTCCGCATCTTTTTTCTTAAACCTCCCATATCTGTCATAAACCGTGAACCAACAATATGCAACAATGAACCAGCAGCCATGAATAATGAAGCCTTGAACATGGCGTGGGATATCATATGAAAGAATCCAGCAGTATATCCATCAACATATTGTTGTGATAAACCAGCAACACCAAGAGCCATCATCATGTAACCAATTTGTGAACCAGTTGAATATGCCAAAACTTTCTTGATTTCAGGATTAACCATTCCTTGAGTTGCAAGTAATAATGCAGTGATTGCACCAACCCAAGCAACAATTTCAAAGAATTGATCTGCCAGGATTCCAGCAGCTGCTAATGCAAAGACGATTGGTCCAATTCTTGCAACCAAAAATACACCAGCCTTGACCATCGTTGCTGCATGAATCAATGCAGATACAGCAGTAGGACCGGTCATAGCCTCCAAGAGCCATTCGTTGAGTGGGAATTGTGCAGATTTACCCATTGCACCACCAAACAACAGTACAAAGGCGGGAACTAGTAATCCTTGAGCAGACATCTCAACTGCCCAACCAGTTTCGTTGACTAGTTCTCTTAATCCAAATGTTCCAGCAAATGCAAAGATGAGGAACATTCCAGCAAGCATCATTATGTCACCTACCTTGGTCATGATGAAAGCCTTCATTCCAGCGTGTGTTGGGGAAAAGTATTCCATAACACCAAGTACACTACGACCTTCTTGTCCAACGTGGTCTTTCTTCTTATCGCGATACCAAAAGCTAATCAAAGCATAAGATGCAAGTCCTACTCCTTCCCATCCAAAGAATAATTGGAGTAGATTATCAGATAATACTATTAATTGCATGGAACCAATGAAGAACAACATCCAGAACCAGAATCTTACTATGTCCTTGTCTCCTTTCATGTATCCAGTACTGTAACACATAATCAGGAAGGAAATCCATCCTACAACGTTTGCCATTATTATTGAAAGAGGATCAGCTAAAACTCCAGCCTTTAAACCAATTGCAGAAATCCAATCAATTTGATCATGAATTTCATGTCCGTCTAATGCCATTGGGAGTAATATTGCTGCAGATATAGCACTCATGGCAGCAAATCCAACAGCTACTCTTCCAGTTGAAATTTTTGAAAACTTTCCAACTGCAGGAATAATTAGAGCTGCAATAAATGGAAGAATCCAGATCAGCCAAGCATACATTGCTTCACCTTCAGTTGCAATAACTTCTGTCGCCATTTACTATCCTCCTAAAACCCCCTGCATGTATGGCATGATTTTTTGTAAAAATATATCAGGATAAATTCCAACTACGATTGTAAATCCTGCAAGAACCATCATTGGAGAGAGCATATACCAATTGGCTTCTTTTACCTTGGAAAAATTTTCAGGAAGTTTTCCAAAAAAGACTCTCTTTAACATCCAAAGAAGATATGACATTGTGAGAACAGTGGCTACCAATCCAAGTGCAAACATCAATGATCTTACATCATTTCCTTCTTCCAATGCAGTTTCTAGAACACCGTAGAACAACATCCATTCACCCATAAATCCACTAGTTGGTGGTACACCCATAATTGTCAGAGCTCCAATCACAGCACATACTGCAGTGATTGGTAATTTACTTCCAAGTCCACCAAGTTTTGAAAGGCTTCGTGTACCTACTTGAACAATCAAGACTCCAGCTGTCATGAAGAGCAATCCCTTACCTAGTGCGTGAGAAATATACATCATTTCTGCTCCTGCCAGACCAAGTGTAGAGATAGAACCTATTCCAAACAAAATGTAGCCCATTTGGCTTATACTGGAATATGCAAAAACTCGTTTGATATCATCTTGCATTAATGCCATTGCCCCACCGTAGAACATTGTTCCTATACCCCATATGGTGATCCAAATAGACAGATCGGCGTATGTCTGTGGTAAAAATTCAACAATTAACCTAAAGAGTGCATATGCTCCAATTCCGATCATTGCAGGGGAAAGTAAAGCGCTGATGGGTGTTGGTGCAGATCCATGAGCATAAGGTAACCAAATATGGAATCCAAATGCTGCAAGTTTTACACCTAACCCAATTATGATTGCCACTGCCGCAGGAACCAGAATGTCAGATGAAATATCAGCCTCATTGATATCAGCAAAATCAAAGCTTCCTACACTAAGACCAATAGCCAAAAATCCTAGAAGTAAGATAACTGCTCCAACATGTGTCCAGAAAAAGAACATAAGTGCAATTCTACGTCTTGGATGATCACCCCAGAAACCTATCAAAAGAAATGCTGGTATTAACATAACTTCAAAGAATACGTAAAATTCAATTAGGTTTGTAGCAAGTACAGTACCAAGCATTCCCATTGAAAAAACGAGGAATAACGCATAGTACACTCCAGATTGCTTGTTAACAAATTGTTCTAAAGATGTACCTGCCAATACTGTTCCGTCACTTTGATAAACTGTTTTAATTCCCTGCTGTTTGAAAAATTCATGAAATTTGTGTGACATGTAAGGCTTGGAGTATAATGCAAGTATTGTACACAAAACATAGATCATTATTGCAAAGGGAGCAGCTAAACCATCAAGCAAAAATCCAAATTCCCCAAAGAGCTCAGTCCAAGGATAATGTTCTTCATATGTTTCACCCATTGATCCAGCAATAAGGAGAGTAGTGCAGTAAAGTAATAATCCAAATGTAAACCATGTTGCAGCAGTATGACCAAGTCTTCTACCAATTATGTACGCTAAAGGTGATAATAACAGTGGCAAGAAAACTGCCTGAAGTAACAAGTACTCCATTATCCTTTCAAACTCCTAAAGTCTGCTACATCAATATTCTTGTACATTCTATATGCTACAATGATAAGTGCGAGTCCGACTGCAACTTCTGCAGCTGCAACGGCAATAGAAAATAATGCTAGTGTTTGTCCTTCACTGTTTGGTATGAATCTTGCAAAAGCAACAAGATTAAGATTAGCTGCATTTATTATAATCTCAATTGCAAAAAGCATTCGAATGAAGTTTCGCTTTACTGATACACCATAAATACCAATTGCCAGAAGGGCAATAGAAACAATTAGAAAATCAATCAGTTCGTTGCTCATCTTCCACTCCATCCACTCTTCGTGCTAATGCAATTGCTCCTGTAATGGAGCCAGCCAATACAAGCCCCATAACAATTAGTGCCGGCCAATAATATGTTAAAAAGTCTTTACCTATCTCTTTGTAATCTACTGGAGGTTCGTCTGTAGTAATTGAGGGAAGTCCTGAACTAAATAGTAGGGAGCCTAAAGCAACCATCATTATTAACATCAAACCAATTCCTGCATACCTACGTTTTCGATCTTCCTTCATTTTGAAAATTAATTCTCTTTTTACTAACATTACAGTGAATAAGATGAGTACAGCTATCGAGCCTACATATACAGCAATTTGAAATAGTGCAACAAATGGGGAATCTAACAGAATAAAAAATCCTGCAATACCGCCTAATGTGCCCATTAAAGCTATTGAACCATATATCAGCGAACGCATCTCAAGTGCCGCTATAGCGGAAACAATTGTCAGTACAGCAAATCCTAGAAATAAAGCATCAACCATGATTAGCACCTTTTTCGTCAATCTGAATTTCAACATCCTGTTGAACTTGTGGTTTTACCTGAAGTTGTGCAGGAGTATAGATTAAACCCTCTTTGGTAAATGAAGATAATTCGTAATCATTTGTCATATACAAAGCATAGAAAGGACATGCATCCACACATAATCCACAAAATACGCACTTGCCATAATCTATTTGAGGCATTATGGCTTTTTTATTATGCTTCCATTGTTCTGGAACTTTTGGCATAGCAATCGCCTCAGCGATCTCTTCACATGCGATTGAACAAAGATTACATCCAGTACATTTATCATGAAATAAAATATGGCGTCCCTTATAGCCTGCTATACCAACACCGCTAGTAGGATCAAATTGATATCCATCTCCTACAAATTTGAGTTTTTGTTCAGGATATCTAAATGTGAATCGTTTTGTGGCAATATGTTTAATACCAGAATTTAATGCCTTGATTATACCTGTAGCAGTTCCCATTATAATATACCTCCAGGTCCTATGACACCACCATATACCAAAGCCAATGCAATGAAGATGTTTACAAAAGACAATGCAATTAATTTGTACCAACCAATATGTAATAACATATCAATTCGAATACGTGGAAAAACTCCTCTTGGAAGGAGAATGACTAGAATTACTCCAATTGTTTTAAGCATAAACCAAATTGTTCCATTTATCATCTCATGTGCTAATAATGGTAATCCTGGAATTTCTACTGTAAGAGCACCTGGTAGAATAGTGATACCATCGGTAACAATTTCTGCAGGGAATGGTGGAACAATATCAGGCCCATTCCAACCGCCAAGAAACAATACAACAAAAAGTCCCGCAAAAGCATATAGTTTGAGATAAGTACCAAGTTGGACAAGGCCATACATCATTCCAGAAAATTCAGTAAGCCAGCCTGCTACTATTTCACTCTCTGCTTCCGGTAGATCAAATGGTATTCTTTCAAGTTCTGCAAGAATTGTAATAAAAAATACAACCGCACCAACAGGCATAAAGATAATCCATGGGAAGTTTGCTTGACTTTGAACAATCTCAGCTAGATTCAAAGTTCCAGTTAGCATAACAATTCCCAAAACTGATAAAATTAATGGAATTTCGAATGAAACCATTTGGTGAAGTGCCCTTATACCTCCTATGAATGGGAATTTGCTGTTAGAAGACCATGCAGATAAAATAGTGATAATAGGGAAAAATCCAATCACAGCAAATACCGCTAATAAACCCAAATCGATATCTGCTACAACCCAACCAGGGGCAACTGGTATAAGTGCAACAAAGGCTCCTGCTGTAGCTGCAAACAAAACAGGTGCAGCCCAAAAGATTGGTTTATCGGCTTTTGCCGGAATTATAATCTCTTTCGAGATTAATTTTAATCCATCAGCCATCAGTTGTAGGATGCCTTCAACTTTTCCACAGTAAAACGGTCCTACTCTTAACTGAAGTTTTGCTAACATCTTTCTTTCAATAAATATAGTTGCAGCAGCAATCAAAGCTGCAAATCCGAATCCAGGGAAAGCTACAACTTTGAAAAGATCAGATTGCATAAAAGATACTACAAGTGGCAATGCTCTTTCAGGGTGTGTTAATGCATCTAATACTCTAAACGGATTCCATATTTCACCATCAATTATTGGAAAATCTATGTAAATGAGTACAATCTGCACTATTGGAATCCCAATTAAAGTTACTAGGAGAATTATCCAGAATATGTTATCAATAACTCCCTTGATTAAGTAGCCTAATCGAAACTTAGGTGCAATAACAGACATTTATCTATCTGCCTCCACTGGCCAATAATTTAAACTCCAATAAACAGCAGGCATATTTCCAAGTTTTTCACCTGTAAGTAAATGTGGCATAGCAATCAAATTTCGGAATGATGGAACACTGATCTTTAGTCTATAAGGTTGAGGTTTACCTTTTGATACAATATACATTCCAAGAGCACCTCTACCTGATTCGACTCTACGATAGATTTCTGTGTCTCCTCCTTTTGGTTTTGGTTTTAGCTTTACTCTAACTGAACCAGATTTGGGCATTTTTTTTAGTGCATCCCTAATTATTCTACAACTTTCAAACATATCAAGCCAAGGAATTTTGGAGCGAGCGTAAGAATCACCTTCTTTTAGAGTAGGACTTTGAAAATCTAATTCATCATAAACATCATATGGTTCCTTTTTCCTAATATCAAAATCTACGCCACTTGCACGTAAAACAGAACCAGTTGTACCAAGTTTAATGGCGTCTTCTCGTGATAAAACTCCTGTATCACGAGTTCTGGAGATAAGAATTGGATTGTCATAAAAAACATCTGCATATTCTTTGATTCTCTTCTCGAAATAATTTACTTGCCTCAAACACATATCTTCAAAGTTAGGAGGAACATCATTCCTAATTCCTCCAGGGACAAAGTAAGCATGTGTGACACGTGCACCTGTCATCTTCTCTAAAAGATCGATTAGTAATTCACGATCTCCAGTAGGCCACATAAACATTGTAGAGTGACCAAGAAAGATTCCATAAATGGCCAGCCAATACTGTATATACACACAACGGTTGAGTTCAGCAGCTATAACCCTTAGATATTTTGCTCGTTCGGGTACTTCCAATCCAAGTAATTCTTCAATACCCAGACAATATGGATAAAGAATGTTACAAGAATCGTGAATTACAGGTCTTTCCAAATGAGGTATGTTAGTGATATAATTTCTATATTCAGCCATCTTTTCTTCCCCTCGATGAACATATCCAGGATCTGGATCAGTGTGGACAATATAATCACCATCAACTTTGATAATTATTCTCATGTGACCAGAACCAGGATGCTGTGGACCCACATTTAGTGTCATGATACGATCATCAACCTTTTCTAATTGTAGGCCTGGAGGAAGTTTAGCACTCATTTTTTATCTACCTTTAATGTCAAAGTCTTTTCTTAATGGAGGGATATCTGCCCAATCTTCTGGTAATAATAATCGTCTGTTATCTGGATTTCCTTCAAAATAAACTCCTAGCATTTCAAAACATTCTCGTTCATGAAATGCAACACTTGGAAAAATTTCATATAAACTAGATAATTTTGTAGTATCATTTCCCGGATGTGGGTTGTCTTCTCGTGGTACACGTGTAGCCAATATCATTATTTGTTTACTCAATGAAGGATCATCATAGGATCCAAGATGATAAACAACTTCAATCTGTTTTTCATCAGGATAATCAACTCCACTTACAGATTCGGCATGATCAAAATGAAGTTCGTCCCGAATAAAAGAGGCAGTTTGAATAATCTCTTCCTTGCTTACATTTACGCGAGTTCTATCTGGATTTGCAAAAGCAATTGTGGCACTGGGAAATTTTTTTAAGATTAAGTTAGCTAGTGGGTTTTCAAATTCAGGGACAGGTGATGCCTCTTCTGTTTTCTCAACATTTGTATTATTTTCATCAGAACTCATTTTTAACACTACCTTGCCTTCATTCTTTTTATTTTCTCTTGCAGTAACATACATCCCTGAATGAGAGTTTCAGGTCTTGGAGGGCATCCTGGTACATAGACATCTACTGGCAATATACCATCTATACCAGGTAACACATTATACGAATCGAAATATAATCCTCCAGTTATTGCACATGCACCCATAGCTATAACATATTTTGGTTCCGGCATTTGATCATAGACTAACCGTAGTCGTGGTGCCATCTTTCTTGTTATTGTACCCTGTACAACAACAAGATCACATTGCCTTAAACTTCCAAAAGCCTCTATAATACCAAACCTTTCCACATCATATCTTGGTCCCGATGCTGCACCAAATTCTACGCTACAACAAGCAGTTTCAATATGAACCGGCCATAAAGACCATAAACGTCCCCAATTTAACGCCATTCCTAATGGTGTACCAACGGCTTTGTAAAGCACGTCACCTAATTTTCCAACAAAGACATTTGCATTATCACTATTGATTTGGTTAATCACCGATAGTCCTTTGGGTTTTGATACTGTGATATCGTTTACCATATATTTTTCCTCTTTGTTTGATAAAGTGCATATGCCATCGCGGCAAACATGATTCCTAAAAATCCAATTATTGGTAACGTTGCTGTTTTTGGTAAATCAAGTAACGTACTTCCCCAAGCATACAAAAAGATAGCCATAACGTCGAATATTACAAACATCAGGATGTAAGCATAATACTGCATCATAAAGTGGGTTCGGCCTTCACCAGATGGAACTTGACCACATTCCATAGGCAAAAATTTGACTGGATTGCTTTTAGTACGTGGTGCAATCATTCTTGATATTATGAGAGCGGGGGCTAAAGCGACAACGGCAAAACCAAACATAAACAAAACATTACTGTACCCTGCAACAGTTTCACCTACCAAAGCAGCTTGACTCCCTCCTGAGAATATAAAAATCTATGTAGAATTTAGCTGATCGAAAATGGCTAATTAATTTTCATATGTTATAATTGATATATGACATTATGGTTTTGATAATATGGTACTAAATACTGGAGATACCGCTCCAGACTTCGAGCTTGCAGATACTGATTTGAAAATGAGGACGTTAAATGAGTTTAAGGCTAAAAAAGTGGTTTTGTCATTTATCGTTGCAGCCAGTTCTCCGGTTTGTGAGACAGAACTTTGTACATTTAGGGATTCTTGGGAAGAGATTTCAAATCTTGGTGCTCAAGTTATCGCTATAAGCAATGATGGTCCGTTCGCGAACAAAGCTTTCGCTGAGAAAAATAACTTCAACTTTCCCATACTTAGTGATTATAACAGTAAAGCGATAAGAGATTATGATATTTTATCACCTGATCTTCTGCATCTTAAGGACTATAATTTTGCAAAACGTTCTGTCTTCATAATTGATGAAAATGGTACGGTGGTGTACAGATGGGTTTCGGAGGATCCATTAAAAGAACCAAATTATCAAGAGATTATAGATTTCCTCAAAAAGGGAAATTGATTTTATTCTATCTCTGCTAAAATATCATTTTTGTTAACAGAATTTCCTTCCTTAACTTTTAGATTTTTTACTTCTCCGTCTTTGTGAGATTTTACCGATACTTGCATCTTCATTGATTCTAAAACACAAACAACATCACCTTTTTTTATTTTGTCACCTTCGTTAACTTCTACTGATACAACTTTGCCAGGAATTTGACTTCTCAGATTAATCTGCCCAGAACCTGTGTCAGTGTTTCCAGTATTTTTGTAAACAATTTTGTCTAGTTTTGTATGCATATTAATTGTCAAAGATACACCATCAATAACGATCCTCATTTCAGCAGTGTGGTTTTCCACATATTTCACATTATGGAATTTATTATCCAATACAAATTCCATCCCGTTAGAATTAATATTTAATATTTGAAGTTGATGTTCTTTATTTTGAATCTTAATTAAATATTCATTATTTGAAATTTTATTAATAATTTCTCCGTTGAAAGTTTCTTCTACATCTTCAAGTTTGAATTCCATTTTATATCAATCCATTAAGCTTTTCCATAGTGAGTTTGTCGTATTTGATGATTTTATTTTACTTTGAAAGAATTCTGAATACATTACGGCAGAGGCAACTGCTTCAATTTGTTTATCATTCCTTTGATTTTTTATGTCTTCTTCCAATCTTTCAATAATATTATATCGTTTCAAAAAATCTGTGGTGAGTTTTCCATTTTTGTATTCTTCTGTGTTCAAAATTGTTTTGTAAAGAGGGATTGAAGTTTCCACACCCTGAATGTAAAAATCATTTAACGCATTAAGCATTCTAAGTCTAGATTCGTCGAATGTTCGTCCCCATGTTACAAGTTTTGCCATTAGTGAATCATAAAATGGTGAAACAGTACATCCAGGATACAAGTATGTGTCACATCTAACATTTGGTCCTGAAGGAATTGTAACGTCTGGAACAGGACCTGTTGATGGTGCAAAGTCTAAGAAAGTATCTTCTGCATTAATTCTACATTCAATAGCATAGCCATTCATCTTAAGATCAGACTGTTTGAATGGTAATGGTTCTCCATTTGCAATATCTAGTTGAAGTTTAACAAAGTCTAATCCAGATACCATTTCAGAAATTGGGTGTTCTACCTGCAATCTTGCATTAATTTCTATGAAATAAAATTCTCCAGAATCTGCTCTGAGAAATTCTGCAGTACCTAAGTTAGTATAATCAACAGCTTCTGCTGCTTTGACAACTAATTCACCGATTTCTTCTCTTTTGGCTTCATCAACCACAGGAGATGGGGTTTGTTCAATTAGTTTTTGATTTCGTCTTTGAATTGAGCATTCTCTTTCAAAGAGATGTACTGTATTTCCATGATGATCTCTACACATTTGATATTCAATGTGTCTTGTTTTTTCTAGGAATTTTTCAACAATGATTGCAGATTTTCCTACTGCTGCAATTGACTCTGCTGTAACTGTTTCATATCCATCTTGTAACTCTTGATCGGTGTTTACAATTCTAATTCCACGACCACCACCACCATAAACTGATTTTAACATTACAGGATAGCCAATTTCATTTGCGATCTTTTCTGCCTCATCAGCATCTTTTACTAAACCTGGACTTCCAGGTACAGTTGGAACCTTAGCTTTAAGCATTGCTTCTTTACAACGCATCTTATCTCCACAAAGATTCATTGAATCTGCAGAAGGTCCAATAAAGTTGATTTTGTTCTTTTCACATAATCGTGCAAAGTCATCATTTTCTGAAAGGAAACCATAACCAGGATGTACAGCATCTGCACCAGAAGATAACATGACTTCAAGGATTTTTTCTTGATTAAGATAGCTCTTTGCAGGAGCAGCCTCACCAATATGATATGCTTCTGTTGCATTTTTTACATGAAGTGAATGTACATCTTCATCAGAATATACTGCAACTGTCTTTATTCCTAGAGCCTTACAAGTTTTGATTACACGTAAGGCAATTTCTCCACGATTTGCAATTAGTACTTTGCTTATCATTTTGATCACAGGTTGATATTTCCATGTTTTTTGGGTAATTGCTTATCACGTTTATTTGAAAGCATTTCAAGAGCTTTTATAATCATAGGTCTAGTTTCTGCAGGATCTATAACTGTATCAACTGTTCCATGAGATGCAGCAACATATGGATTAGCAAATTTCTCAGTAAATTCATCTACCAGTTGTTTTTTCAATGACTCGGGATCTTTTGAATTCGCAAGTTCCTTTCTATTCATAATCTTAACGGCTCCTTCAGACCCTAGAACTGCAATTTGTGCTGTTGGCCAAGCATAATTAATATCAGTTCTTAGGTTTTTACTACCCATTGCAATGTAAGCACCACCATATGCTTTTCCAATTACAATAGTAATTTTTGGAACTGTTGCCTCAGAATAAGCGTAAAGAAGTTTACTGCCATGTCGAATGATTCCATTATGCTCCTGATTGGTCCCTGGCATGTAACCAGGTGTATCAACCAATGTAACAACTGGAATATTGTAACAATCACAAAATCTGATAAACCGTGCTGCTTTATTTGAAGAATCAATATCAAGTGCACCTGCAAGAAACAATGGTTGGTTGGCAATAACTCCAATTGTTCTTCCATGCATTCTAGCAAATCCAACAACAATATTTTGTGCAAATAATTCATGAATTTCAAAAAAGTTATGATCATCTACTATTGAATAAATAATTTTTTTAATGTCATACGGTTTTACGGGATCTTCAGGTACAAAGTTAATTATATTATGATCCAGTCTATTTGGATCATCACCGTTTACTACAATTGGGGGTTCCTCAATATTATTTTGAGGAATATATGATAACAATGTCTTGATATGATCCATACATTCGTATTCATTCTGAACAACAAAATGTGCAACACCACTTTTACTACCATGTGTCATTGCTCCACCCAATTCATCAAATGAAACTTCTTCACCAAGAACTGTCTTTACAACATCAGGTCCTGTAACAAACATAGTTCCTAATTTGTTTACCATTACAACAAAATCAGTCATTGCCGGAGAATAAACTGCACCACCTGCAGATGGTCCAATACTAGCAGTGATTTGTGGGATAACACCCGATGCTAATTGATTATGATAAAAAATATCACCGAATCCATCAAGACTTAGTATACCTTCCTGAATTCGTGCTCCACCTGAATCCATAATTCCTATAATTGGACAACCATTACGAATAGCATGATCCATTAATTTAGTAATTTTTTTTGCACCCATTTGACTCAGTGTTCCTCCCAAAACTGTAAAGTCATAAGCGAAAACGTAAGTTTGTCGTCCATTAACACTTCCGTATCCACCGATCACACCATCTCCATGGAATTTCTTTTTCTGCATATCATATTCATAATAATGGTGTGTGGTTAACGCATCAATCTCTACAAAACTTCCTTCATCAAGTAAAAGATTTACTCGTTCTCTCGCAGTTAATTTCCCTTTTTCATGTTGTTTAGAAATTTTATCCTGACCACCAGCGTGACTAGATCCCTTTCTTTTTTTTAAAAATTCATTAATTTTATCAGAATGCATATTTACTAACAAACAAGATTATTTTTATTATATTAATGAATATCTTATTCTTTCATATTATGAATAGTTAATTGGCTGTAATGATATTCCCCTGCTTAAGTTGTTTCATTGATTCTTCAAGGATTGGAACTTCTTTACTAATGGCTTCTTCTACAGTTGAAGTCTTCTTTCTCCTCGTACCACTTTCATCATCTAATTCAGATATTTCGTCCCGAAACAATGCCTTAATTTTAGGAATCATACCCACCTGTAATTCAACTGCTCTTGGGTCTGATAGATCTAATATCATAATACCAGATTTTCTCTTTTTCATTGATTTTTTCATATCTTTAGCAGAGACTAGAAAATAGTCTGCTGTAGTTGCAACGAAAACTATATCATATTTTGGAAATCCTATCACATCTTCAAAGTTTACTGGGTTTCCACCTAAAATTTTTGAAAAACCAGTTGCACGTTCTATAGACATACTCGCAACATCAAACCCATGATTTTGTTTATTGAAACATTTAGCAACCATAGCTGCAGTTTCTCCTGTTCCTATAAGCAATATTTTTTTGGAACCAATATTTCCAACCTTTTCTTCCGCTAGATTAACAGCTATATCACCTATTGATTTTATACCAATACCTATTCCGGTTGAATTTCTGATATCAGTTGCAATTCTTATAGAACTGTCAAATAATTTATCCAGTACTTTACCGGAGTTTCCAGCTTGTTTAGCACTTGAAGACATATTTTTAATTTCATCCAATATTTCTTCCTTTCCAACAACCACTGATTCTATCCCAGATGCTAATCGTAACAGATTACGGTAAACATCAGTATTCATATACACTTCTAAAGTTTGATCCCAATGATCAATGTCAATTTGTTCAAGTTCTGTTAGTGATGTCCAGACTTCTTTTATTTTTTCGACTGCAAAGTATTCTGATTTACTAACTAGAAAAATTTCCACTCTACTAGCAGTTTGAATTATTATACATTCTGAGACTCCATTGATTTTCTTAAAGGATTCAGATGCAGTTGAAATGTCTTTAAATGAATAATTTGTGATTTTGTGTATAGGGACATTCTTAAAAGTAATTCTTGCATTTAAAATATTAAATTTATTTTTAGCCATGTCACATCAGTCTATTCCTTAATTTTATCCCTACCACCTTTAGCTGTTCTAAAGACATTCATTCCCAAATGATAGTTTTCAAATAAATAATTTAATTTTTTTAGATTAGTTTTAGCAAGTTCAATTTCTTGTACAGTTGAATTTGGATCATTTAGAAGTCGTTCTAATTTCAGTTTTGATTCATCTAAAATATCACCAAGCCCGGATTCATAATTAGAAATTCCAGCAAATTCAGGACTCAATAAATTTTCTGGATTATATTTTGGGGTTTGATCTGTTGGTATCTGTACTTTTCTTGAAATTTCTTCTTCCTCTTGTTGTGTATGCATTGCTTTTAATGGAATATTCTTTGCATTTCCAAAAAATTCTGGTTCACCCATTTCTCTTCTAAATATCCGGTCCTGCTTCCGTTTATGAGTAAATTCATCTTTTGTTATTTCACCAGCATTAGCTTTTGCTGCTTCATACTCTACTTTCCATGCGGCTTCTGATGCTATTCTTGCAGCTTTTACCTTTTCTTTTGCTGCTTCATATGCTGTTTCTGCTGTGGCTGCTAACTCCGATGCCGCTACAGCATCTGAAATTGTTGTTGATCTAAGCGTACCATCATCGGGTTTTGCATCTTCTGCCTCTTCCTTTGCAGCTTCATATTCTGCTTTTGCTACTGCTGCCTCTGCCTCTGCCTCTGAAAGTGTTACTGGACCTGTTTCTTTCTGAGTTTCTTCTTTTTTGCCTTCTGACATTAAGAGTGCTTAAAATCGGTCAAATTTTAAGATTTAGAAGAGGAAATTTTTCAATAATTGATTTTTGATATAAAGTAAACGAATCATGTACACTCTCACATTTTTTACAGATACAAAGTTTGGAAACATTTTCACGATCACATATTTCAGCAAATTCGCAATCCATACACCCAGCTGAGCCATTACATATAGCACATTTCAGTTCTTTATTTACTTCAGCACATTTTTCATGTTTAACTTTACTTTCTTCTTTTAGCCAAAAACCAATCTCTTTTGCTCTGATCTTTTTATTGCATACAATACAGGTTCCATCATATTTCATAGTAATTTTTATCCAGCTCATTTTATCAAACTCATTTCTTTTTCAATAATATCATCAAATTCCTCATCTAATTCAAAATCTAGCTTATCATTTTTCATGCAGAACAACATAGTATTAAAAACAAATGTTGTAAATGTGCTTACGGAAATATGTAAATTCTTGGATATTATTTTCGACAAGAGTTTAATCTTTTTTCCATCCCATCTAATTCTGTTTATCATAGGCCAAGATAGATTAAACCGTGAATAACGAATTGATGTATTAGGTTTGTAAAGTCCTAATAAAATAGAATCAAGATATCTTAACAATCTCCAGTTTTGTGTTTTCATTATCTTTCCATATAACATATCAGCTTTAGATATTATTTCTAACATATACGCGAGATTCTTTTTATCAATATTGCTTGTTATGATGCTAGAGTAAAATGCATTAATCTTCTCACGAGGATCAATATGCATAGAATAAAGTATCATTCTAGCTTCGTCGATTGAATGAGATTTAAAAAATGTATTAATTCCTTCTTCTATGTCTAATCTCTCAAATGATTTTTCCGTTGGTGGCTCAAAGCCTGTCACATTAGCTTGTATGCTATTGATCATAGAACGTAAATCCCCTCTTGATTCAATTACTATTTTCTGCAGAGATTTTGGTGTTAGTGATACTCCCTCTTTTTTTAGTATAATGTTTGTGTATAATTGCATCATTCGTGGGGATAAGGGTTTTAGGTGTATTGTTCTTACGGCTTTTTTGATACTTTTCATTTTAGTAGAAATATCAGAATTTGCTGCGAGTAAAATTGGTACGGTTGGTTCTTTTAGAATTTTGATGAGGGTTTCAGCTCCTCCATAATCTGCTCTTCCATGTATTCCATCGACTTCATCGATGAAAATCATTGGATGCCCCAGTAAAGATTCACTGCCTAAGATCGGCTGAAGTATATTTTGAATCCTGCCTTTGCTACGCACATCACTTGCATTAAGTTCAATTAAATCATATCCAAATTGCTTCGCTGCTAATTTGGCAAGTGTAGTTTTCCCGATGCCAGGGGGTCCAACTAATAAGATTGGTTTTGTACCCTTTTTCCATTTAGTAAACCAATCGACAAAATCAGACCTAACCTCCTCATTTCCAATCAAATCAATAATGTTTTTAGGGCGATATTTTTCTGACCACATCATAAAAATCACTTTGGAAGATTTGACTGGAGATCTGACCAAATGTTTTCGTGTTGTAATCTATTGAACCAAAATTCATTATAATGCTCCACTGTGAGAAATAAAAATTCTAAAAATTCTCTGTGAGAAAAGTTTTTTGGTAAACTTTCAAGTGCGTTTCTTGCTTCACGAAGATACGATTCACTTTTTTTCATGGTCAAATCAAATCCCTTTCTAACATCATTTTCTAATAAACTGTAATACAAAGGCCATGATGGGATTTTTACTGCCTTATCACGTATTGAATCTTCAATTTCATTGCCACACCCAACTGATTCTGAAGCTTTACCCATTCCTATCTGAAATATTTCTCCAAGAGGTTGTCTTGAAAGTGCCATATTACAACCGGCCGTACCCATTACGGATCTATATTTCTTATAACTCTCATCGAGTTTTTCTTCTGTCATAGAAGTAGGATTTTGTTTTAACGTTGCATCAATATACTGTCCAATTCTAGCATCTCTGAATCCAGATTCAAATTGTTTCAAAACTTCTTCCCCGCCTTTTGCAATTTTATCACGAGCTAATTTTAGTATATATGGATTCATCAGTTTATAGTCATCAAGATAATCTAAATCTTCATCTCTGTCCATGATTCTATCCATCGGTTCACTGAGATCAATTGCAATAATATGCCCATCAATAATATCTTCTCTAAGTTTTGGATCATTGCTATCATGAAAATACTCTGCAGATGCATCAAATAATCCATAGAAAACAGGAAAGGTCATTTTTACAAAATTTGAATTTAAAATTCTTAGAACTCTATCATTAAGTATTTCAAAGCTTTCCAGTTTTGATTTGATTGGATCAATTTCTGAAGATCCTAAAATGATATCAGTTGAACCAATTTCTTCCCCAAACTTCTGCTGCGTAATATTAGGAGATGAATCATCTTTAATTTGTTGCAAAAGGTCATTTGTGAATCGTTTAGCGAATTCAGGAAAGTTTGTTTCATATTCCTTTTTGTATTTATTGAACTGCCTATACCCCTTAGATTTGAAAAAATATTGCTTAATTATCTTCTTTCCAGCTTTGGTTCCTTTCAGGGAACTTTTACTAGTAACAGATTCATCCTTACCGCTCATATCTTGACATTTGTAAATTGGTATTTATGCATTAAAAAAAATTTCACTTAAATTATGTTTTTATCTGAAATTCTTTATGGATATAATTGAAATTCTTAGATCTGCTTCTAAACTTGTTTATGAAAATGTCAAAGATCTACCTGGTACCGAAGAAGCAGTGGCTGGAGATTTTGGAAGAGGTGCAGGTGGAGATATTTCACGAAATATCGATATTATTGCAGAAAAAACTGTTGTTGATTATTTCAAAGAAATAAATTTTGAATGTACAGTACTTGGAGAAGAATGTGGGAAAGTGGAATTATCATCAAATCCTAAGGGGTTTGTGATAATGGATGCAATAGATGGAAGTGCTAATGCTGTAAGAGGTGTACCATTTTTTTGCTGCTCACTTGCATTTGCAACTGATGACAAATTGAGTTCCATTACTGATGCTGCGATTACAAATCTTTCAACAGGTGATATTTATTGGACATCAAAAGAAAAAGGTGCTTTTCTAAATGATAAACCAATTTCTGTCCATAAAGAAAAACCACTTTACAAGATTGTTGGAATAAATAGTTCTGGTACTTCTCCAGAATTACTCAAACGACTTTCTCCGATTTATGAAAAACATCATCATGTTAGACATTTTGGTGCAAATGCCCTAGAGATGGCTTTGTTTGCTCAAGGATTAATTGATATTTTTATTGATTTGAGGGGAAAGATTAGGGTTCAAGATATTGCAGCTGGATATCTTTTGATTAAAGAGGCTGGTGGCCTAATATTAGATGAAAACCTAGAACCGCTTGACTCAGATCTTAATTATGAAACTAGACTGTCATTTGTAGCGGCGACAAATAAAGAAATTTTGAGTGAGGTTTTTTCGTTAATAAAATAATGGCGCCCTCGGCGGGATTTGAACACGCGTCTCAGCCGTGACAGGGCCGAATTCTAGACCGGGCTATACTACAAGGGCTCAACTATTCGCTCAAAGTTATCAATTTTAAAGTTTCCAGCTACCGATAATCTGTAAAAGACTAAATTATACAGTTAATGTATCTTGGCGGGGTCTATAGCGCAGCCAGGTAGCGCACCGGACTTTTAATCCGGCTGTCGTGGGTTCGAATCCCACTAGACCCGTTTTATTTGATTAATGTTTTGACTTTTTTATTCAGGCTATCTAGCGAGTTTTGTATGTTATTACTTCGTTTTTTTACTTCCTTTTGATAGATATCAATTTTTTTCATTCTGTGTATTACCATTCGTTTTTGCTCTGATATTCCAGATGAACCTTGAGACTTCCTGTCGTTGAGTGAAGACATGACTGTAGTAGATTGTATCAATTTCATCAAAAGTTCCAAATTCACTTTTTCCCCCTTCATCACATTTTTTACCTCTAATTTTGTCAAAGCAGAAATAGATTTACGTGATTTGTGCGCAGCCTTGACTAGTATACCGATAATTTGATGTGATTTCCTAAATGATATGTCATGGTGAACTAACTTTTCAGCTAGATCAAGAGCTATAAGATATCCATCCTCCGCGGCCTTTTGCATATTTTTTTTATTTATGATAATTGTATTCAGCATTGACTCCATAATCAATAGAGCAGAAATTACAGTATGAGATGTATCCCAGAGTGACGGGTTAACCTGTTGTAAATCCCGACTATAACCTGATGGCAGTACTTGTATTGTTGATAGTATAGATGTTAAATTACCTATTATCTGGGATGTTTTGCCACGAGTCAATTCAAGGATGTCTGGATTTTTCTTTTGTGGCATAACACTTGATGGTGAAGTGAATTCATCAGATAGTTCCAAGAAAGAAAATTCTGAAGTAGACCAAATAGAAAAATCTTTTGAAATCCTACTTAAATTCGTCATTAATATTGCACTTGCCGCAATATATTCAATTGCAAAATCCCTAGTGGTTGTTGCATCGATTGAATTTTCAACAATGCCATTGAATCCTAGCATTTTTCCAGTACTTTGTCTATCAATCATTATGCTTGTACCACCAATTGGTCCAGCTCCTAATGGATTTTCATTTATCCTATCATATGTTGTGTAAAACCTATCAAGATCCCTGAACAAAGCATCAGCATAAGATAAAAGATAATGAGAGAACAAACCAACTTGAGCTTGTTGAAGATGCGTGTAAAGTGGAACAATAGTTTCTTGATGTTTTTTAGCTAATTTAACAAGTGATTTTATAGTATCTAACAAACATTGACAAATAATATTTGTGTCATCACGAATTTTCATACGAATATCTAATGCTACTTGATCATTTCGTGACCTAGCAGTATGCATTTTTCCTCCTGCATCAATTCCTATCTTTTTGATTAGTAATGATTCTATTAATTCGTGAATATCTTCAGAGCTAGATTTCTTTCGAAAATTTTCTTTTTTTAAAAATTCAAGTCCAGTTAGAATCTTTTTTAGATCCTTTTTTACGATAATTTTATTTTCATAAAGCATGATAACGTGTGCTTGACTTCCTAGAATATCATACATTACAATTTGAATGTCATCATTTAGTGATGATACATAATCTAATGTTATCTTTCCCAAATTTTTTCCTAAGCGTGAACGGTACATTGAATATACAAGTCAGAATGACTATATATAGCATAAATGATTTGTCGTTAATGTCTCAAGAGCTTAAACAAATAAGAGTTAAAATCTTTGATAAATTATCGGGCATTGTTGACCCTGAAATTAATACATCAATCACAGAACTTGAATTAATTGACGAAGTTGATATTCAGGATACTAATGTCAAGGTTGATTTGCATCTTACTAGCCCCTTTTGTCCAGCTGTATTTGGGTTTAAAATCTGTCAAGATATACATGATGATCTTTTGAGTATTGATGGAATTGATGATGTCAAAGTAAACGTTTCAAACCATTTCATGGCTGAACAGATTAATAATCAGGTAAATAATAGCCCAAATCCACACAAAAAAGAAACAAAAACCGAAGACGAGTCTTCTAAATCATCTGAAGAATAATTATTTTCTATACCCTAACAAATATCCTCTTAGTAGTTGAATTCCCATTGCTGGATCAACTCCCTTTGGACATACTTGGCTGCATGACCCAGCAAAGTGACATCTCCAAATACCATGAGGTTCATCAATAATTTTAAGCCGTTCGTCTTTACCCTTATCTCTATTATCTGCAACATATCTATAGGCTTGTGCTAGCGCTTGTGGTCCAACAAAGGATGAATCTGTTGCCATCGTTGGACATGCAGAGTTACATAAACCACATTTTATACATCCAGCAAATTGAATATATTTTTCAACATCCTCGGGAGATTGTAAAAACTCCTTGGTTTCAGAAGTTACTTCCGAATCATCACGAATTATGTATGGTTTTATTCGCTTATGAGTTGCTATGAGCCTTTCAAATCCAACAGCTAAATCACGAATTATTGGAAAGTTATTCATTGGTTCCACTGTTACCAAATCAGAATCTAATTCAGATATCTTTGTAAAACATGCAAGTCTTGGTTTTCCGTTAATAATCATACCACAAGAACCACATGTAGCTTGTCTACATGAATAACGTACACCTATTGAATGATCATAGTTACTTTTAACTTCCAAAATTGCATCCAATACAGTAGTCCATCTCTGATAATACACTTTGAATTCTGAGAATGTAGAAGTAGAATCACTTTCCGGATTAAATTTAGATATTCTAAGAGTTGTTGTTTTGGAAGATGATTTTACTTTTTCGTATTTTTCTTGTGAGGGTAAGCTACTTGGTCTTTCAAATCCTTTTGGTAATGCTCCATCTTTAGTCATGCTTCCACCATTCCCATGCTTGCCATAATTATTGTTCTAGAACCATATGCAATAAGAGCAATCATTGCAACCAAACACCCGTATGTAACTGCATTTTCATATGCATTTCCTTGCTTTAGCTCAAGTAAGATTATACGTAAACCATTGAACCCATGGACTGAAATGAGTATTAGCATAGCTTCTAACACTATAGCATAGGGAATAGATTTGTAGTTTGCAATCACACTCTCAAATTCTAGGGAATTTGCGAACCCTTGTGTAACTCTAACCATAATATGAATAATTACAAATCCAACAGCTATTAGAGCAGTCAAATAATGAATCTTCATTATGTGACTTTCACGCATTATATTAGACATCATACATCACTCCTAGACCATACATCATAGCTAATGCAGCGAGACCAATCGAAACATAAATGCAAAGTTTACCTTTCATATTAAGCGATTTTGGTGTATATGGATAATCAGCTCTACTAGGTTTACCGAGCCCAAATCCTGCTTGACCAATCATCAATCTAATTCCATTACCTGTATGAAATACACACATTCCAATAACTAGCGTCAAGAATATGTGACCCTCTGTGGTTTGTGTTAATTCTAACATAGAATTCCAAGCTGCTTTTCCATCAAGCAGATTACTTGTTTCATAAATATGACCAATGAAATAAAATAACAATCCAAGACCAGTTATTCTCATCAACCAATATGCTACACGTTCTATCCCATATCGTCCGGGATTTGCCATTCCTTTGATGCCCTCCTTACGATCTTTTTCCATTAGTATTTCCTCTCAACAGGTTTGTAATTAGTTATTATGACTGGATGAGTTTTCATAATTGGCTCCTGAGGATCATAATATGCTAATGTATGATGCAAGAAATTTTTATCATCTCTCTTTGGGAAATCAGTTCTTGCATGAGAACCTCTAGATTCTTTTCTATTGATTGCCCCAATTAGAACTACTTCAGCAATTCTAAACATCGAGTCTAATTCCATAACGTTTGAAAAATTAGTGTTGTATTCTTTAGCCTTATCATCAACATGTTTCCATGTCATTGCCTTGAGTTCACGAACTTTCTTTAACCCTTCAACCAAATCTGTTTCATTTCTAAAAACATATGCTTTCTCAGTTAACGTATCGGTAAGTTTTTGTTTTATTTCATATGGATTAACTTCTCCTTTTCCCCTGAAAATTCCATCATATATTCTTCTTTCTTCCGCATAAACTAAATGATCAGGAAATGATTCTGAGCTTGATTCCTTTTCTATGTAAGTGACAGCCTCGTCAGCCGTAATTTTTCCCCAAACTATACATTCTGAAGTGGAATTTGCACCTAATCTGTTTGAACCATGTATGCTAATACATGCGGCCTCTCCAGCTGCCCATACTCCTTTTAATTCTGAAGCACCATTTATGTCGGTATGAATACCACCCATCATATAATGACATACAGGTCGAATGTCCAATAATTCTTTTGCAGGATCTACACCAGAAAATTTTATTGATATTTCTCTAATACCGCCAAGTTTTTGTTTAATAACTTCATCTCCTATATGTCGAAGATCAAGTTTCATACAATCTACTCCTGTTTCATTTTTGAACCCACGACCTTCATTAATTTCAGTCATAATTGCTCTAGATACTATATCTCGTGGTGCTAATTCCATCAATTTTGATGCATATTTTGCCATGAATCTTTCACCATCCTTATTGAGCAGATGACCACCTTCCCCTCTTGCACCCTCTGTTATCAATATTCCAGAAGGCATGATTCCAGTTGGATGGAATTGTACAAATTCCATATCTTTTAAACCAAGGCCTGCACGATATGCCATGTCTAAACCATCAGGGGTTGATGAAAGTGCATACGTTGAGAAACTGTAAATTCTACCAGCACCACCAGTTGCAATTATCAACGCCTTACCTTTGATTGTGTAAAAATTGCCACTTGATAACTCAATTGCTGTTATACCCGCAAATTTTTTTCCACTTTGAACAATTGAAGTTACAAACCATTCATTAAGAAATTCTATATTATCAAATTTTTGGCATGTATCATATAATGTTTGCATTTCAAAAAATCCAACTTTATCTGAAGCATATGATGCTCGAGGAAAACTATAACCCCCAAAAGCTCGTTGGCCAATCTTACCATCCTCTCGTCTGGACCATGGCATACCCCAATGTTCAAGTTGATAGATTTCGTTAGGTATTTCTTTGCAAAGTCGTTCTGCAGCATCTTGATCTGCCAAAAAATCACTACCCTTTACAGTATCATAAATATGTGATTCAATAGAATCACCTTCATCTGGAAACAATACCGCTGCAGTTCCTCCTTCAGCAGAAACAGAATGAGAACGCATAACTTGAACTTTCGATATTACTCCAATCCGTATTTTGGAATTTCTTCTTGCAGCTTGAATAGTTGCTCTCAATCCAGCAAGACCAGAACCAACAATTATCAGATCATATTCAAGACTATTTTTCATTCCTAATCTGATATTTTGATTGGGTCAATATGTATGTAAATTCTAAAAATCTTGATCTCTATTATTTACAACCCACAAAAGTATTATATATATCACTAGTGATATCACTAGTGATGATAGGTGACTGGATTCAACGAGTTGGAAGTTCAATACCAAGAGGTTTTTCACGTTTTTTTATACTCGAATTATTGAAAAAAAAATCATATACTGGAAAACAAATCATTGATTCAGCTATCAAACAGAGTGGCGGAAAATGGAAACCCTCTCCAGGTTTAATTTATCCCTTGTTAGGAAGGCTTCTAGATGATGGGTTAATTTCTGAAGATAAAGATGGAAAGTATAGAATAACAAAAAAAGGTAGAAAAACTACTGATGACCTTCAAACAATTAACGAGATTGTAAAAAATCAATTGGATGTTCTGTTTAGGCTTGGTAGTGTAGGTAGATTTGTCATATTAGATATGCTAGAGCGTCTATCTGTTATTGGTTCATTACTAAGTGAGAATGCAGCACAGATGACTAAAGAAGAGATTAAAAAATATGAGAAATTCTTGAAATCTGAACTAGATAAAATGGAAAAAATGTCTAATGAGAGAGAGCAAAAGATCAAGATAGACTAATCCATAAATAATTCAAAAAAAATATGAATTATGAAAAGTGTGAGGAAACTCCTTCAGGATAAATCAAAGCCGTTGGTAATGCCTGGTGTTTATGATGCCATTGGTGCAAAGATAGTAGAAAAAGTTGGTTTTGAAGCCATGTTCCAAACTGGTTATGGAACATCAGCTACATTGTTTGGAATGCCTGATTACGGATTTATTGGTTCAACTGAAACTGTTGACAATGCAAGAAGGATTTGTCATGCTGTCTCAACACCAGTCATTGTAGATGCGGATACAGGGTATGGAAATGCACTAAGTATATGGAAACTAGTTCAAGAATTAGAAGAAGTTGGAGCGTCTGGTATATTCTTAGAGGATCAAAGATGGCCCAAAAGATGTGGTCATATGCAAGGAAAAGAAGTTATACAAAAGGATGAATATGCTGAAAAACTTCAAGCTGCATTAGACGCAAGAAGTAATAAGGATTTTATTATTGTGGCACGAACTGATGCACGAGCAATAGAAGGATTAGACAAAGCTATTGAAAGAGGATTGTATTATAAGAAAATTGGTGCAGATGCTATATTCATTGAAGCACCAAAAACCATTCAAGAAATGAAAATAATTGGAAAATCAATTAATGCCCCATTGGTAGCAAACATGATAGAGGGTGGAGCAACACCAGTAATTTCTAAATCAAAATTACACAAAATGGGATTCAAAATAGTTCTATATCCACTTTCAGTTTTGTTTTCCAATACATATTCAACACTCAAATTGCTGCAAGAATTAAAAAAATCAGGAACAACTAAAAAATTATCTAAACAAATCGTAAACTTTAATCAATTCAATGATATTGTGGAATTATCAAAATATAGAAAATTAGAACAAAAATATAAAAAATAAAAGAAAACAAGTAGAGTTATTTTCTCTCTACTTTAATTTCAATAGTGGAAACATTTCTAGTTCTTCCATCTTTTGATTCCATTGGTACAGAATCAATTTTGATATCTCCAATACTATATCCAGTATGCTCTGTTTTGCGTGATATAATTTGTGCAACATCTACAGCACGGCTAATACTCATACCGCGTGCGACAATGCTAACAGATTTAACATTTGCCAACTGAATTAATGTGGATGTGACATATGCCATCAATGGTTTCTTTCCGATGTATACAACATCTTGTCTTCTTGGTTCAGTTTTTACAGAAGGCTGAGAAGTATTGGTTGTTGTTTTTGTTTCTGTGTTTGTTTCTGTGTTTGTTTCTGTGTTGTCGGTTGACATACTGCCCTGAGC
>Ga0066850_10000024_pt1 | contig 71353 bp, 68 predicted proteins | sample ETNtaG_4_FD_67282 | JGI IMG/M metagenome (GOLD analysis project Ga0066850, IMG submission 67282) | Marine microbial and viral communities from oxygen minimum zone, Eastern Pacific Ocean - ETNP201406SV67 | ecosystem: Environmental > Aquatic > Marine > Oceanic | place: Pacific Ocean: Eastern... | reverse complement strand
CGCCAATTGACGTCATCGAGCCCAGACACGAAGGACCGTGATTTAGCCACATACGTTTGTGTGGACTACGAACTTGATGGTGTACCCAAGGGTTTGGATCCAACGAGTCTTATAGAGAGTATTTTCTCCGACAGCGGCGCGTCCATAATCGACCACGAACTACCCGTTGTCGCCTCTTTCACGGATCCGACCGCTGCCGTAGAAGCGTCGATTGTCGGACAATGGCGCGTACAACGTGAAATTAACGACGCCCATAGAAAGCTACGAATTGGGGTTCACCTGGGTGAACTTGCAGAAGCGATAGTCGTAATGAAATGTGCCAATGGAAATCAAATTGTCTTTTCCGGGACTGTTGATCTAGCGACTGATGGCACCCTAGATGCCCGCCCGATGGCGGTGCTGCAATTTGCCACAGGACCGACCCAGTTGTGGTTGTCAACTGACAGTCGACCTGACATAGATGGGCGCCCATTGCACATTCCGACCTAATCTTCAAGATCGTCGGAACTAACTTTCGGCACCGACAGGACAAAAAGGAATGCTTATGTCAACTGAGGCCCGTGTCGTCGTAGTCCCGCAGGAACAAGGTCAACCATTGGAAGTAGTTGATGTAACGCTTCCCGATCCCGGGCCTCACCAAGTAGTCGTTCGCCAATTCGCTTCGGGTATATGTCACAGCCAACTCCATACCATTCATAACCCCCGACAGGCGCCCGCTGTACTTGGACACGAATCAACCGGTGAAGTTGTGGCGGTTGGGGAGTCAGTCACAGACTTAGTGCTCGGTGACACGGTGATGGTTACGTGGGTGCCCAAAAATCAAGACCAGGCTCGCCGTCAGGGGGCTTTTACGGCCCTGGAGTTACCCGATGGGCGAGTAGCCACGACCATCAACGTGTTCACATGGGCGACCCACACGATCGCAGATGAAATGTATGTCGTGAAGGTTCCAGATGACATCGACCGAGAGACAGACAGCATCATTGGATGCGCTGTTATCACAGGAGCAGGAGCCGTCATTCACACAGCGGGAGTGAAACGAGGTGAAAGCGTCGCAATAGTCGGCGTCGGGGGAGTAGGACTTTCTGCTGTAGCCGCAGCATCACATTTAGGAGCTAACCCGATTATCGCCATTGACCTCGACGACGCGAAACTTGACTTTGCGAAACAATTCGGCGCTACCCATGGCCTTAACGCAACAGAGCTGGATGTCGTCGAAGCGACGAAGGCGCTCACTCCAGTTGACGGGCAATTCGACATTCTCCGACAACCAGTCGCAGGAGTTGACTATGCATTCGATTGCATAGGTCACGCTTCCACCATGAAACAGGTGTCAGAACTGGTACGGAGTGGAGAGTTTGGTCAGTCGAAAGGTGGCACGGCAGTGTTAGTAGGAGTTCCCCAAACACCTATCGAACTCGACAGCCGCCATATGTTTATGGGTGAACGCTCGTACATCTGCAGTCTTGGCGGTTCTTGTGAACCAAGTGAAGACTTACCTCGGTTTATTGAGTGGCACCGCAACGGAACCCTTGATCTTGACGCTTTAGTAACTCAACGGTATGCGATTGACGATATTGGACGTGCTGTGGAAGACCTTGAGAGTGGCAGGGTTGCCGGTCGTTCGATTCTGGTGTTTGACTAGATCATGGAAGACAACAACAGAGGCGATGTTCCGCAGTTAAAGATCAGTGATGGCCGGGCTCAAATCCTTCTTCAAAGACCGGAAAAACGAAACCGGCTGGAACCAGACGACCTAGAAGCTCTCATGGGTCACCTTGACACGATCGAAAAGGACACCTCGGTTCGCATAGTTACTATCGAAGCTGCCGGCCCTTCATGGTGTTCGGGATATCACCTGGGGGCTCTATCTCAGGGTGAGCGCCCTAAGTTCGGTTTCGGCGAAGTCTGTGATGCCTTGATGTTGACGAGACCGCCCACCGTGGCGGTCCTCAGCGGCAATGTCCACGGAGGAGGAACCGACTTGGCGATGGCTTGCGACATTCGGGTAGGCACAGACGGAATCATTTTAGGTATGCCTGCCACTCGAATAGGACTTCAGTATTACGCCACTGGACTTCAACGGTTCGTCCAACAAATCGGTGCCGCCGCCGCCAAACGTATTTTCTTGACTGCCGAGGCCATTGGCGCTCAGGAACTTCTCCGAATCGGATACCTCACTGAGATGGTTGAAGAGAAGGAGCTCCACTCACGGATAGACCAGCTATGTGAATCAATTTCGGAGTTGTCGCCAAATGCAGTCGCGTTGACGAAAAAAGCGATTAATGACTTGAGTGGAACCGATCCCGACATACAACACATTCAAGAGAGTCACATATCGAGCACTCGGTCTGCTGACCATCAAGAGGCGATGCTGGCAATCCGAGAAGGGCGACCACCGCGGTTTCTGGCTGACTAATCGGCATGGAGTTATTGAATTCTGCTAGATACCTGATGTGGTTGATGTTTCCCCTGAAGTTATAAACGCCGAAAGAGTTACCTCGTGGATTGGTGAGCGCGCTGATTTCGATGGACCTCTCACTTATCAGTTGATTGCTGGCGGACGTTCGAATATGACCTTCACTGTCGAGCAGGATGACCAAGTCCTATTTGTATTGCGCCGGCCGCCGATGGGACAGTTACTGCCATCGGCTCATGACATGGCTCGCGAGCACCGACTAATGGACGCCCTCCGCGATAGCGACGTCCCGGTGCCGCAGATGGTAGGTCTTTGCCAAGACGAAGAGGTTAATGGTCGGGACTTTTATGTCATGCGATTTGTCGACGGCATAGTCGTTCGAGATCTCGATATAGCGTCAACTATGAGCGTCGCAGCTCGACAGATCATGTCGGAATCGTTGATAGAAACACTCGCTGCGTTGCATCGTGTCGATATCGACGAAGTCGGGCTGGGTGATTTGGCCAAGCGAAGCGGTTACATAGAACGGCAAGTAAAACGATGGACTGGTCAATGGGAAAACTCTCGGACACGAGATCTGCCAGTTGTTGACGCAGTGGCGTCAGAGTTGTTGACGCTAATGCCTGAACCGAATCCGACAACTATCGCTCACGGCGATTATCGCCTATCGAATTGCATGGTCAACGCAGAAGGTCGCGTGGTAGCAGTCTTAGATTGGGAGCTTTGCACTCTTGGAGAGCCGATGGCAGACCTGGGGGGATTGCTCGGCTACTGGCACGACCCCCAAGAATCCGACCCGACTGGTGATGCTGAAAGTACCGGATTGCCGGGATTCCTTAGCCAGGATGAAATGGCTTCGTTATATGCAGAAACCATGAAGGTAGATATGGCATCAATCAGCTATTACCGGGCCTTTGCCCAATGGAGGCTTGCGTGCATCGCCGAAGGTGTGTATGCGCGTTATCTGGGAGGACAGCAAGGCGAACAAGACGAAGAGATCGATTTAGAGCGAATGAGAGACTCTGTTGTTGAACGTGCTGAACGAGCCGCCCAACTCCTCAACATGGCCTGAAATAACTCAACACCCGATTCGAGATCTTAGGAATTGGTTCTACAGGCCGTGGCGTAAAAGCCTTCCGCTGTAAGTCTCGGTTTGCGTGTCATCTTCGATGGTCACCTGTCCGTTGACTATTACATTGCGGTAACCCGAAGCTTTTTGTATCCGTCGCCATTCACCGCCGGGAAGATCATGAACTACTTCCATTGGAAGAACTTTGAGATTTTCCGGGTCATATACAACAACATCTGCAGGGCAGCCTTGTCGTAGGACCCCTCTATCACGAAAGCCGGCTAGTTGCGCTGGGAGAGCCGACAGACGTCTGTGTGCTTCCTCGTAGGAAATCCATTGGTTTTCTCGCACCTGTTCGGTGAGAGTTTCCGTTGGGTAACGGCCAGCAGTGAGGAACTTAGTGTGAGCCCCTCCATCAGAAACCCCAAACAACATATGAGGGTAACTCACGATGTCTTTCAATAACTCGCTGTTGCCCTGAGGCGGCGCGACAAAAAACAGTGTGTCAAGTCCATCCTCCACTGCAATGTCGAGCATCACGTCTACCTCATGTTTGCCACTTAATTCAGCAGCCTGAGACACCGACATCTCTCTGAACTGTTCTGTGGTATCTGATCGCGGAGAAAGGATAGTTACAGTCCCCAGCGGAGCAGTCGCTGTGGAGGGCAGGTTGTCCTTTAAAGCCTGACGACGTGCGGGATCAGAAAATTTAGCTAGGCGTTCGGCTTTATCACCCATGCACGCTTCCATCCACGCCTCGGAGTCGTCGTAGAGATTCCAGTCTTCGAGAGTGAAAGTGAAGCCGGCGTCACTAGTTACTCCCTGCCCGTAAACAGGAATGCCGCGCTCTCTGCACCGCTCAAGCCATTCGATTTGACGTCGGTGGACGTGAGGTCTGTCTTCGAATGCTTGAACCACATTATGCAAAAGAGGGCGACCACTTATCGAAGCTATTTCTTCTAGGTGAGCGAGGTCATGCTTGATGTCATCGGTAGTCAAAGTCATTTGGACGACCCCCTGATTTCGTTCCGCCAACACTGCCGCCAGCACCCTCGCGGTTTCGTCATTCATCATGTCGGTCGGCATAGGAGTGCCATCCCAATCACGTTGAACTGCTGCCGGACCTGTCGGTGGAAGGCGTTGAGCAGACCAGCCACAGCCCCCAGCATCCAATGAGACCCGCAGTAAGTTGGCTAGCTCTGTATGTTCAGCTTCGGTCGGCATGCGGCCAGCCTTAGCGTCATCCACACCTAAAACTTCGAGAAGCATCGGACCGACAGGGACATACGGCAAAATGTTCATCGCTTTAGGCGTTCGGTCCAAGCTGTTCAAATACTCCGGGAAGGTCACCCAATCCCAGGGCATCCCCTGAGCCATCGATTCATAGGGAATTGCCTCCACTCGAACCATTGATTTCATTGCGTAGTCGCGCATATCTGGTGCGACAGGAGCAAAACCAAAACCGCAGTTGCCGATGGCGACCGAAGTAATGCCATGCCAGCCTGACAAAGTGCAATACGGGTCCCAAAAGACCTGGGCGTCATAGTGAGTATGCAGATCTACAAAACCTGGTGCTACGTGCATGCCAGTGGCGTCAATTACCTGCTTTGCCTCTCGATGATTTACACGCCCTATTTCAACGACCCGACCATCAGAAATAGCTATATCGCCCCTAACTCGTGGAGCACCACTTCCGTCAAAAATAAACCCGTCTTTAACAACTATGTCGAAACTCATCTTCAAATCACTCCAGCCAGACCTGATCTAGAGACAGCGTAGGGCCAGGCGTTGAGGAGATGCCGAGAAAATGGTTCTCTAAAAAGGATCTCGCTCGATGTCGAGGACAAAACGTCCTAATTGATGAGTCACGCGATCTTGGTGAACGTTGATATGTAGGGGCATGGCGCGGAAATCCCGATACCTGCGTTCGAAATCCCCTCCTTCGCGCAGCCCATTGCCACCCTGAGTTCGTTCCAGGAGCTGCATCGCTTCGGCTAGTTGCTCAACACTCATTGAGATGATCGACATTTGCCGCAGGTAATCGGCTTCGTTGGGAACGGTCTGGTCTTCAATTCTTTGGTCTATTTCTAGACAAGCATTTTCGACAGCGGCCCGGGCAGAAGATAAAAGAGCAGCGGCTCGCCCTATGTTGACTTGAGCGGTTGGTTTCTCGACCATTTTCCCACCCATGATGACGCGACGCTCACGCGTAGAAGCTGCTACTTCTTGAATAGTGCGACGCACTAAGCCCACAGCCATCCAACCAAGCCAAAGATCTGAGATTCCAACCCAATCTTCTCGATACCGGTGGTTAATAACAGGCACCGTACGAAGAGATTCAGCACGGTTTGCTCCGTACCATGGGACGCAATGATCCAGAGGCACTCGAACCTCGCTGTAATGAAAGTCATCGGTGGCAGAGGCTCTGAGGCCAGACCCATCCCATGTCGGGTCGATCTTCAAACCATCGGTAGAGATGCTGACTATCGAAAACCGTAAATCCATGGGTCTAACAGGTTCACCGTTCTCATCAACGACCGCAAAAACAACACCACAGTGGTCTGCGTATCTACCGCCAGTGCCAAAAGTGGCTTTCCCGTTGAGGACCGCCTCGTCTCCCTCAATTCGTCCGTGTACTCCGCTACCACCCCCAGCGGGGAAACAGACCCATTCGCCACGTTCAACAATCTGTTGAAGGAACTGGTGATGTTCGGGGCCGAGAGTTCCTGCAAACAGGTGAAAAACTGCTAAGTGATTCCAAAGAACCCATGCTGTGGAAGGGCACCTAGCGGCGACGGCTTCGAATTCGCGCCCCATTTCAAGAATTGATGATTCGACCCCACCTATTTCGGCCGTCGCGGCCATTCGCATCACGTCGCTACCCCGTAGACGCTCGATCACCTCGCTCGCGACTGTTCTAGTCTGGTCTGCGTTACTTGCTTGAGCTTCAAGAGCGTCCAAAACAGGGTTGACCAACAGCCGTGCTTCATCAGTCGGAAAAAATTGAGTGAGAGCGTCGGTATCCATTACTTGCAGAGTAGTTGAGTGAGTTAGCTTGTACCCATGCAAGATGAGGGTGCGGGACTATCCGACAGAATTACCGTTCGGCGTATGCCCGAGAGAGCCCGATATAACAGAGACGATATCGACGCTATTTTAGATGAAGGGTTGCTAGCCCATGTCGGGATGGTCACCCCCGAGGGACCCATAGTCATCCCGATGTTGTATGCGCGCGATGGAGAACTGCTTTACCTTCACGGATCTCCAGCTAGTCGATTGCTCCGTGAAGGTCGTGATGTGCAGCTATGCGTGACGGTGACCCTTGTCGACGGCCTAGTGGTAGCTAGGTCATTAGCTCATCACTCTATGAATTACCGATCCGTTGTAGTTATGGGAGAAGCCTCGCCCATCGATGATTTCGATGAGAAGATCCGCGCATTAGATGTCATAAGCGAGCATGTGATTCCTGGACGGGTTGCGGCTACGCGCCCCCACAGTGAAAAGGAAGTCAAAGGAACCTTGGTGCTCGCAATGTCGATAGCCGAAGCATCCGCAAAGGTTCGTACGGGCCCACCCATTGATGAGGAAGAGGACTATCTCTTGGATACATGGGCAGGAGTGCTACCAATCGGAATCGATGTAGGGGAGCCTCTACCCGACCCCAGACTTAAGGACGGCGTAGCGATTCCGGAACACATCTCGCGGTGGAGGCGCTAGCTCCTATTCGGGAAGGTGGGGGAGGACTTCCTCGCCGAAACGTCGAACGGTTTCTTCCAATTCGTTGTCGGAAACGCCGCCCAAATCAAACATAAACAACTGTCGATCATGCCCTAGCAATTCGTGCAGTTCTCCCATGCGATCGACACACTCTTGCGCACTTCCAGCTACCGCTGGTCCTGCCAGAAATGACTCAAGATCAAAGGGCATTTGAACTTTGCCACCAGTGTTATCGCTGATGAGCTGTTCAACGAAATTCCAATAATGGCCGTAACGGGGGACGAAGCGCTCTCTCATATCTGCGTGGTCTGAGCCGACGAATGTGTGACAGCACGAACCGATAACAATGTCATCGGCATTTCGTCCTGATTGCACCCAAGCTTCTTTGTACTGTTCGACGATTGGTACGAACATTTTTGGGTGTCCAAAAACCGAAGGCAGCATTAGACGACAACCAAGTTTGGCTGCCAGCAAAGCTGATTCTCTTGATCCGGCACCAATCCACATTGGGATATCCCCAGTTGGTCTAGGGCGGATGGTGACGTTGTTCAAGGAAGGCCGAAATTTGCCAGACCAGTCCACGTTCTGCTGATCAAGAAGAATTTGTAACAGTTCGAGTTTCTCCTCGAAGATCTCTCGAGCGTCATCTACATCTAGGCCAAACGCTGGATAACTTCGGCTGAAAAAATTGCCACGCCCTGTGACAATCTCGACTCTGCCCGGGAAAAGATTGTCAAGGGTTGAATAATCCTCTGCAGCGCGCACGGGGTCGAGAGTGGGTACCAATGTGACAGCGGTCGACAAGATCAGATCTGGAACCCGTTCACCAATTGCTGATAGCACAACAGGTGGAGAGCTCAACATGTAATCGTTGAAGTGATGTTCGCCGATGTGGACCGCATCGAAACCTGATTCTGACGCCCAAACTGAATAACGAATTAGCTGCCTATGCCGGTCTGCTTCTGTGAACAACTCGCCGGTCTTTGGATGGGGCAGATTGTCTCCAAGACTGAATATTGCTGATTCCACGTTCTCTTCCTAACGTTCCTCGCCTGGCCTAGCCAAATTGGCCATGAGACGTATCGCTTCCTCTTGTCCAGTGTTGATGTTTAGTCCAGTTAACCCGCTGTCGGACCACTGCAGGAACCTTTGCCTTATCCGGTCGGGAGACCCATACAGACCTGCCTCATCAACGTACTCGTCTGGAATTGCTTCAGCGGCTTCTGTTTTTTTGCCTGCTAGGTACAGTTCCTGGACGCGTGCTGCGACATCTGGATAACCCCTTTGCACCATATGTTGGTTGTGAAAGTTCACGTCCTTGTGCCCCATGCCACCTGTATATAAAGCGATGTTGTCTTTTGCTTTGCGAAATATGGGTTTCACGTCATCAGTGATCTGTACCGGGCACTGACCGATTATCTCAAAGTCTTCCCACCCCTTATTCACGCCCCGCCGTCGCGCTCGTTCAAAACCCTCTTCGATCCATGGACGGAAATGTTGCATCCGTCCAGGTACGAAGTGCATCGGGAGCCAACCATCGCACAATTCAGCAGTCAATTTGACCGTTGCTTCCGAGCCGCTTCCCAGCCAAATGGGGAGATCAACGTTGGTATGGAGTATCGAAGTTAAGGGCTTCCCCAGGCCAGTAGTCCCATCCCCAACGAAGGGAAGCTGATATTCGCGTCCATCGTGCATAACCGGCTCATTCCGGGCAAAAATTTTTCTCATTATTTGGATGTAATCCCGTAGCCGCCAATAGGGCTTACCCCATGGTTGGCCATACCAACCCTCAACTATCTGCGGGCCGGACACGCCGAGGCCAACAATCATTCGATTTCCACCTGCAAGCGCATCGATCGTTTGGGCCTGCATAGCTGCCATGGCCGGCGCTCGGCCAGCTAGTTGGATAATGCCAGTCCCGAGTTTTATTCGCTCAGTGTGAGCTGCGATGTAAGCCAATGGTGTCATAGCGTCTGATCCGTAGGCCTCGGCAGTCCAAACAGAGTGGTAGCCGAGTTCTTCAGCCAGTTTGATTTGTTTCATCGGGAGATCGAGCTTGCCACCTGAGTAGCCGAGCATTAGCGCAAGTTTCATCGTTGTTTTGTCCCGTCTTTTCTGATGGGGATGTTCTATCAAATAGCAACACTAAGGTCCGTAACGAGCGATTGACTAGTCGTGGCTTCCCCGATACTTGGCTTTCGTGCGTGCCCTAAGAGTTAGTTGATCGATCTATCTTTCCCTTCCCAGTAAGGTGCTCGTAGCTCACGCTTTAACACCTTTCCCGGACCTGATTTTGGAAGTTCCGATGCCTGGAATTCAACGGAGCGTGGAAGTTTGTATCCACCCAGTGATTCTCTGCAAAATTCAATCAACTCTTCAGATGTCAGATTTTCGTCCCGGGGCACAACTACAGCGTGAACTTGCTCACCCCATTGATCATTAGGAACCCCAAACACAGTGGCTTCCAAGACCTTGGGATGCTGATAAATGACTTCTTCAACTTCAGAACAATAAACGTTCTCTCCACCCGAGATGATCATGTCCTTAGCACGATCGACTAAATACAGGTAGCCATCGTTATCTAGATAACCGATGTCTCCTGTGCGGTACCAACCATTTTCGAGAGCAGCGGCCGTTTGGTCTGGCTTGTTCCAATAACCCTGCATCACGTTGGGTCCTTGCACCATCACCTCACCTGGGTGGCCTGGTTCAGCATCAATCATGAGAGAAACCCCAAGCGAAGGGTGTCCTACGGATTTTCCGCGACTTGACCCTATTAACTCCTCTTCGTGGCGAAGACCTGTGACTAAAGGAGCAGTCTCGGTCGCACCGTAAAGATGCAGAAGTTCAGCTTCGGGAAACTCTTCGTGGGCGCGACGTAAGACTTGAGTTGCTATCGGCGAAGCTCCATGACAAATAAGGGCAACACTCGAGATGTCTCTTGGGTTTGTTGACTGCGCTTCAACGAGAGCTGCGACCATAGTTGGGACAGCTAAAGTAGCTGAACATCGATGTTTCTCAATTAGGTCAAGACACAAGTTCGGTTCGAAAGCGGGCACCACAACTTGAGGCACTCCTAGTGCGAGACACTGAAGCACTGAGTTGGACCCTGCTGCGTGAAACATAGGAGCAACCAAGAGATATGTATCTTCGCCGCTCAAAGGCATGGTGAGTTGACTGTGCAAAGTGTTGGCGATCAGATTCCTATGGCTGAGCATGACACCTTTGCTTTTGCCGGTTGTGCCCCCGGTATAGAAGAGACCGGCTAGGTCGTCTTCATCGACATCAGCGAATTCTGTAGGCGCAAACTTAGAAAGAAGACTCTCGTACTCATGGAGGCTGATGACTTGATCGACAGACTTTGTTAGTCCGCCAGGATCTTGATCAGCAATAAGAAGCTTGACGCCAGCATCTTCCAAGGCGTATGCCAATTCAGGCTCAGCCCACCTGCTGTTCAGCGGCACGATTGCGCGACCTGCAGCGGGTACACCGCAATACAGTTCGGCATAAATGTCAGAGTTCGCTGCTAACAAACCGACACGGTCACCAGACTCGACACCTAGGTGTTCAAGAACTGGACTGACTGTCCGACATCTGGCTACGAACTCTTCAAAGGTTCTCGTTCGCTCTTCGCAAATGAATGCTGTTTTTGCGGCATGCATCGACTCAGCACGTTGTAACGGGTCAGAAATGGTGCGCATAGCAGCTCTCCAAAGTCGCTTTCACGGTTCTATAAATCGGCGGGACAATTTCGATGTTGAATAGGTCCTCAAAATGTTGGGGTGCAGTAATCGAAGGTACAACTGGACAAATTAATGACAGTGTCCGGGCTCATTGGGAGCAACATCAATAGCGGGGTTCCTATCGAAAAATCCGTCAGGTACGAGCATGAAGCCCGCATACTCTGTGGGCATCACCGGGTAATCCTCAACGCGGACATCATGGGTCAGACCGAAGGTGTGCCAGACGGTGAGGTCCGTACCAGCTACGGAACGGTCGTTAGCGGTGAATTTTGGCAAACCCTCTCCAGCATTTCGTTGAGTGGGGTAATCACCCGCCGCGTAGCGCTCTGACTGTGCCGTAGGCGTTACCCATAAGTTATGTTTCGCAAACATGGCTCGTTGGGCGTGCTGAGAGTTTTCGGCGGCAAACATGGTGGCAGTTGACGAAGGCAACAACCGGTAAGCAGTCGGGCGGCCTAGCCGGTTGGTTTTCTCGGAGTTCTCGATTCGCCAATACCTGCTACTAGCTGAATTGGTGTTTCTCATCGCAGAATGCTCACTTCCCAAAAGGGTCTCGCGCGCTGCAAAGGCAGTGTTGTGGGGGTTAGCCGGTCCTGGGGGTAACGCTTCGGTATTCACCTCGACAACATTGTTTTCATTACCGTCGATAGCCATATCAAGTCGAACGCAAAAAAGATGCTGATGAATGGGTCCTGCGACATTGGGTGCTACAAGCCGGGCGAACGTTAGGTCGTCACCTTCAGCGTGAGCTCGAGTTGTAATGATGCCAGTTAGCTTGATCTCTAGTTTGATTGATCCGTCCAGGTGGAAGTACCAAAAGAAACCGTACTCATAATTGCCTACTGTCGAAATGCTGCTAACTACTAACCGCCGGGATCTACGAACCTCGACTTCGCCGGTATTCATATCGGTATGTTTCCATCCGATTCCGAAGTCCTCTTCGTGAATACAAATAGCGTTTCCTGTAGTCACGACACTTCCGTCATCGAGCATTTGGACAGCATCGAGGTAAAAGATTTCCCCTAGACAATCGCAGCCAAGGGTGAGCGAGTTTGCCGTCATGCCGAGCCCATATTCGCCTGAGTCAAGAGCGTGTTTAAAGGTCTGACTTGGTCGAGTGTCACCGTAAGGAACCACCATCTCGGCTAGTGAAGCCCTATCAATGACAGGACGTTCAATTCCGTCTTGGGTGTAGGTGATTCGGTGGAGCACTAGACCTTCGGTGTCATCAACAACCATCCGAAAACGCCATTTCTGCCAAGTAATCTCGTTGTCTTCAACAGAAAAACTGACCCCCTCCGGTTGAGTGATCTCTACAGGTTTAAGGTCGTCTCGCATCGGACCGTAGTCGCTGACCACTGAATCAACGTCGTAATTGCCTCGCTCAGTTGGAATGGGCCAGGTACCGAAATCTTCTATGTGCAAGACCGTCAAGCTGTCCACATCAACATGGACCATCAGACCATCGATTGGAAATGCGTATCCATTGTCGTTGGGGTGGGGACGATGAAATGCGATGCAACGTTGGACTCTACGACCATCCTCAAATTCGAAGCCGTAGTCGCCAGTTGGCCAAGGGTCTATCTGAACTGTAGAGGGGTCAGTGATGCCTCGCTCTTCAAGAGCTTTCTGGAAGTTAGGGTCGTCTCTGCAGACTTCCATCACCTTGAATAATTCTACGAACCCGACGCGGGGGACTACACCTGGAATCGCGTTCCAATGGTCTACCTCTCCGCGAGAAACCGACACCCGAGCCTCGTAGACCTCACCCTCATGCCGGACCACCAGGTCGAGGCGCCGGTCGACGCTATCGCCTACGTGCCAAGAAGCGATGTCTTGTTTGGGTGGCTCATAGATGCAACAACCATGAAATGTGGAGGTGTCGTTGATACGACCGGATTCACGCAGAACCGCAATGCAGGTTTCAAGTTCTTCAGATGTCATCATCGAGAGTGGGTGCATGCATAAACACTAGAGGCCAGTTGAATGGTCTGCTTAAAGACGTGACATCCACATCAGCTACATTTAGTGTGCCGAAACACATTGTGGAGGATTCGGATGCTTGAAACTGGAACAGCAGCACCACCTTTTACGCTGCTCGATGAGAACAGCGCTGAAGTATCTCTTAGCGACTACGTAGGACAGTGGGTGCTCCTATTCTGGTACCCGAAAGCTGCGACGCCTGGTTGAACGCTTGAAGCCCAGGGGCTCCGTGATCGAGCCTCCGAATTTGAATCAGCCAACATCGTGATCCTTGGAGCGTCTTTCGACACTGTTGAAGAACAAAAAGCATTTGTTGAAAAAGAGGGACTTCCTTTCCGACTACTTGCAGACACTGACAAAGCGGTGGGTCAGGACTACGAAGTGACGCGCGACGAAGGCCATGATTTCGCAGGGTGGCCTCGCAGGGTGAGTTACTTGATTCAGCCGGACGGAGTTATCGCCAAGTCCTATGACTTTGCTGACAAACCAGATCTTGCAGAACATGCCCAACAAGTACTGAACGACTTTCAAGAATTGAGCTAATTGGCGGCGGTGAGCCGTAATGTCGCTAGAAGAACAAATCTCTGACCGCTTGCAGAAGCTGTACCCCGGACATGATGCGCGCCTTCTATTTGAACGGTGCGTTTCGACGCTGGGATCTCCTCGGAAGGCAAGTAGTAGAGGCCGATGGTCGGAAAAGGACGCACTCTTAATTTGTTACCCCGACCAAGTGGTAACCGGTGGAGACTCACCACTTGCAACCCTCAGCACGATTTTGGATGAATTGCGCGATGGCTTTTCCTTAGTTCATATACTCCCGTTCTTCCCGTCTAGTTCTGATGGGGGATTTGCCGTGATCGACCACACCGAAGTCGCTCAGGAGCTAGGAACCTGGGAGGACATCGGATTGATAGCTACCGACAACCGAGTCATGGCGGATCTAGTACTGAACCACGTAAGTTCCAGTCATCGTTGGATGGAAGAGTTCAGTCGGGGCTTAGAACCTGGTTCTCGATGTTTGAAGGTGGCTTCGCCAGATGATGACTTGTCCATGGTTGTGCGCCCCCGAACCTCAGAATTGTTGGTTGAGACCGAAACCGACGTTGGTGTCAAGTATCTATGGTGCACATTTGGCTCCGATCAGGTAGATGTGAATTGGTCTGAGCCCGAAGTCCTTATAGAAATGCTCAGCGCAGTCGAACGTATGCTTGACGCAGGAGTCCGTTGGATCCGGTTAGACGCAGTCGCGTATGCGCAAAAAGTTGTCGGTACGGACTGCATTCACCTAGAAGAGACTCACGAACTTGTTCGGTTGCTCAGAGACCTTTTGGCACGTAACTGCCCGGACGCTATTTTGGTAACGGAAACCAACGTGCCCCACGAAGAAAATCTTTCGTACCTTCGTGATGGAGAACAAGCTCACGTCGCGTACAACTTCACTCTCGCTCCGTTACTTAGCTTTTCGTTGCTATTCGGTTCAAGTAAAGAGCTGGCGAATTGGTTACGACAAGCAGAGCAAGCACCAAACGGGACAACGCTCATCAATTTTTTAGCTAGCCATGACGGCATTGGCCTCCGCCCGGTTGAGGACATCTTAAATCCTGCCGATTTTCGTGCCCTCATTCAAGCCACTACCGAAGCGGGCGGCACTTGGTCGGGACGTGTCAACGGAGAACAAGTTCAACCCTATGAGCTGAATGTTGCACCAGCTTCGCTGTTTGGCCTGGATCGATTGCTGACTGGTCATACCCTTTTAGCAAGTCTTAGTGGAGTACCTGCTTACTACCTTCCAGCGATTGAAGGTGAAGCCAACGATTTGGAAGCAGTCAGCAGAGAGGGCCATAACCGAGCGATTAACAGACCCAAACAAACTGTTGATTCGCGCGCTGAACGACTTGTCGGCCCGGCAAAAAATAGTCGTGATGAGCTGATAAGAAGACTGTCTTTGCGACAAAGAATTTCAGCTTTCCATCCCGAATCCCGGCAGACAGTTCTAGACCTAGAAAATCCGTTGTTGGGAATAGTGCGAGGAGACGGCCCGACTTCGGTGACGGTGATCACGAATTTAGGATTTCACGATGTTGAGTACGACGTCAGTGAACCCAGTTTCGATTTGCTATCTGAACGCATGCTTTACGGAGAACTATCAGTTTCCCCAGGAGAAATACTTTGGCTTTCGACAACGGCCATTAAATCCTGAACGCAGTTTGGGAATTCGGTTGAAAGCTGTTTCCAAGACGGCAGATCCGGCGGCAGCGCAGCCCCTTTTTCTCGAACAAGATTTGAAAATAATTCGGCAGCCAAAGTTTCGTCTTCAGAATTAGTCGGGAGGGCATTGCTTATGGCGTTGGCGCGATGCGAGAGAACAGCCTGATGAACTCTCTTATCGAAATCATCTACATCTATGCCTTCGTGCCCGGAAATCGATACAAGAGTGCTGATTATGTCCCGGGCCATCCGGTGTAGACCTACATCACGATCATCTGGAGAAAGTGTTTGATGCTTATGGTCGTAGCGGTTGGTTAAATCAGTTTGAGCTACTTGAGCTCCCAAAGTGTGGGCTGCGATAAGGAGCCAGATATCCGCACCCCAATGCTCGGGCATCATGATCGAAGTTGTCAGCGACGCTCGCGCGGCGAACTCCCCAGCCAACGGGTACCTAAAGGACTGTAGGTACTCGACAGCAGGATGATTCGAGCCCAATGAAGCTAGGGAAGCAAGGAGTGGTCCGACTAGTAGTCGAGTAACCCGACCATTTAGCCCTTGACGGTCAAAGCGAGGATAGAAGCCCTTCACGAAATCGAACCCCATCCGGTCATCGATAATGGGATGAGCGAGCCTTGCCACGAAAGCCGACTCATAGGTAGAAATATCAGCGTCGTGGACGACGACGGTATCGATTTCCTCGCACCCAGCAACAATGCCAAAACAGCGCCACAAGTTTCGTCCTTTACCAGTTCCGGCAGCGAGGCCAATGTTGCGGTCGAAAGACCGCATATCTTGGCTGTCATTCCAAATGACTGTGGTGTGTTGAGGAAGTGAAGAAAATAAAGTTTGTGCGGCCTTAAAAGAATCCGCGTCAGCGCCGTCAACGCCGATGATGATCCTGCCCAACCAATCAAGGGTTGATATCTGGGCAACCATCTCAGGTAAAGCTGAGCCTTCCAATTCACTAATCAAGCAAGGCAAGATCAAAGCCACTCGATTCCCAAGGGAGGGCTGAGAAACAAACGCGAGAGCTTCATCGTTCGCGTCATCGGTTAATCGGTGCAGCGTTGTGATGGGCCCTTGTTGATGAAAGTCAGCCATGCCGTTCCTGTCGTCGCGCCTACGGTAGACGACCAGTGCACACCTTATGAAGGCACCCGGGGTATCGTTCTACATGGCCTCCTCACCTTTTTCCTTCCCTACAGAGGACGAGAAATTTGCGATAGAGGGTCTTACCTTCGACGATGTGCTCCTCGTCCCCGCCGCTTCCGAAGTGCTCCCGGACGGAGTCGACACAACATGTCGTTTCACTAAGAACATAAAACTGAACATTCCCCTCGCCAGCGCAGCAATGGATACAGTCACTGAGGCCCGGCTGGCCATAGCTATGGCCCGCCATGGCGGCATCGGAGTGGTGCATAGAAATCTTGCTATTGATGAACAGGCTGAGGAGGTGGACAAGGTCAAGCGATCTGAGTCGGGGATGATCGTTGAACCAATCACCTTGCCCCCAGACGCCACCCTGGCCGAAGCTGAAGAATTGATGGCCCGTTTCAAGATCAGCGGCGTCCCCATCACAGACGAACAGCACCGTCTTGTTGGCATATTAACTAATCGCGATTTGCGGTTTGAAACTGATTACAGTCAGCTCATTGCAGAAGTCATGACAGCTGACGGCCTCGTCACGGCAAAGGCCGGTACGACACTTGAAGAAGCCCAAGTGTTCTTGGGAAAACATCGAATAGAAAAATTACCGATTGTTGATGATGACTTTCGCCTGATCGGATTGATCACGGTCAAAGACATAGAAAAAAAGATCCAGTACCCGCACGCAGCAAAAGATGAACGTGGCCGGCTCCTAGTGGCTGCGGCAGTTGGGGTTGGACCTGGAGTAGACGACCGAGTCGCAGCATTAGTTGAACGCGACGTAGATGTGCTGGTCGTAGATACAGCTCACGGACACAGTAAAGATGTCATAGAAATGGTCGCCAAGATCAAAGCCAACTACCTAGTTGAGGTCGTTGCAGGCAATGTGGCGACAGCGGAAGCTACACGAGCCTTGATCGACGCCGGAGCGGACGGTATCAAAGTTGGTATTGGGCCGGGTTCTATCTGCACTACTCGAGTGGTGGCAGGTGTCGGTGTGCCACAAATAACCGCAGTGTTTGATTGTGCCTCAGCCGCTGCTAGCTCTGACATTCCGGTTATTGCTGATGGGGGGATGCAGTTTTCGGGTGATCTGGCTAAGGCAATAGCAGCCGGCGCTGATTGCGCAATGGTCGGTGGCCTATTGGCAGGCGTCGACGAGAGTCCGGGAGAGGTAGTGCTATACCAAGGAGAGCGATTCAAGGAATACAGGGGCATGGGGTCCGTTGGGGCTATGAAAGGTCGAAGTTTCTCCAAAGACCGATACTTCCAAGATCAAAGAGATGAAGACTTGCTCGTACCCGAAGGCATCGAGGGTCGAGTTGCTTACAAGGGGCCCATCGCCAATGTTCTTCATCAATTAACTGGTGGACTCAGACAAGCGATGGGGTATTGCGGCACGACGACGATTGGTGAGATGCGAGCGAACACCCGGTTCGTCAAGATCACGGCCTCAGCTTTGCGGGAAAGTCACCCCCACGACGTCATGATTACGAAAGAGGCCCCCAACTACCGTCTTCCATCGTGACTGATGAAGATTGGCCGGGGCCAGCAAAGTTCCGAATCTTTGGATGGACGGCAGCCCTATTAATCATTGGGCTTTGTGTGTACTTGGTAGTGGTTTGAGTGGTTGTGAACGTTTACAGAGGCGTGATAGCTGTCAACTTTAGGACGGCTTCTCCAGCTTCTCTTGATTGTTGAAGATCAACAAAACCTCTGAGCCGCCATTCGTTGAAACCTTCGGGGTCGCAGATGATCTGCTCTACGTCGAACCTCTCGTCGCTCTCACTGTTAACGGCGAACCAGTGACTCGATCGGGCATCCGGGCCGGTTAATACTTCATCAAAGTCATTCCAGTAAGGACTAACCAGATCTCTAATCCACTCCGGATCACAAAGTTGTTCTGTTGCTTCCTGGGCCAAGCCGTTGTAGTCAGCTTGAGCGAAAAGTTGGACCCACCGGAAGGCAGCATTCCTAACCATGACTTGGAACGCGCGAGTGTGACTAGTTATATCAACTACTTGAGGACGAACTTCCTCGGTCAACACCTGAGGATTTTGTAGACGCTCCCACTCGTCGATCAGGCTGCTATCAACTTGGCGTATCAAAGCACCGAGCCATTCAGTGAGGTCAGCCAAGTCGTCATTCCAAAAACTATCGGGCACAGTTTTCTGCAGTCCCTTATAGGTATCGGTGAGGTAGCGAAGAAAAACCCCCTCCGATCCTTTGATTCCGTAGTAGTTGACGTACTCACGAAACGTCATAGCCCGTTCAAACAAATCTCGAACAATCGATTTCGGCCGGATATTTTCCTGGCCAATCCAAGGGTGATGGAGAGCCCACGCATCAAAGGTGGTGTACAAGAACTCTCGGAGCGGCTTTGGCCATTCGACTTCATCAAGTCGAGCCATTCGGTCTTCGTATTCGACACCATCGCGTTTCAATTCAGCGAACAATTCGTCACGCTCTTTGTCAGCTTGGCGGGCCAATATCACGCTGGGATTTTCCAACACGGACTCAACCACCGTGAGCACATCTAGTGCATAGCTCGGGATGTCTCGGTCTAGTAGCTGTAGTGCATCAAGAACGAAAGGAGAGAGCGTCCCAGTTAAATCGAACTCCGCTTGAAGATCCAGATTGACCCGAACGAGACGCCCTTCGGAGTCAGGGTCGTTAAGAGTCTCAACGACTCCCGCTGCGACAAGCGATCGGTACATTCCTACCGCTTGTCGAATCTGCATACGTTGTTCCGAGCGTGGCAGATGATTCTGGGTGAGTAACTCTTTTAATCCGCGACATCCATCACCAGGCCTATCCAAGACGTTGAGGAGCATCGAGTGGGAAACTTGAAATTTGGAAGTCAGAATTTCGGGTTGACCATTCAGTAATCGGTCAAAGGTTTTTCCATCCCAGTGGGCATAGCCCCTCTCTGGGGGCTTTTTGCGTTGAATCTTTCTGCGTTTCTTGGGATCGTCAGCTGCTTTCGCCGAAGCCTTCAAATTTTCGACATGGTGTTCGGGTGCTTGACACCAAACGAACCCCTGGTCATCGAACCCTTTACGTCCGGCCCTACCGGCTATCTGGTGGAAATCTCGAATGCTAAGAACTTTGGTTTCATGGCCATCGAATTTACATAACTGAGTAAAGAGAACTGTTCGAATAGGAACGTTGACACCTACGCCGAGGGTGTCGGTGCCACATATGAGCTTCAGCAGTCCTTGTTGGGCCAAACGTTCGACTAGGAGACGGTACTTCGGCAAGAGACCAGCGTGGTGAATTCCAATCCCCGCTTTAATAAATCTGGCAACGTCTTTACCGAAGGGAGAATCAAAACGGAAATCAGAGAGCTCATCCTTTATTCGTTGTTTTTCGTCACGTGAAAGGACATCCAAACTTGTTAACGCCTGAGCTCTTTCTGAAGCAGCCCTTTGAGTGAAATGGACTATGTAGATGGGAGCCCTATCTAGTTCAACGAGATCGTGAATCGATTCCAACAATGTCGACTCTCGATATTCCCAATCCAGAGGGACGGGGCGTTCTGTAGCCGTCACCTCAACAGCAGCTCGTTTGGTTCGACGTTGAAGATCCTCCAAGAAGAACTGAACCGGGCCGAGGGTCGCGCTCATTAATACGAATTGTGTCCCCGTCAGCTCGAGAAGAGGTACTTGCCATGCCCAGCCTCGATCACGATCAGAGTAATAGTGAAATTCGTCGATAACTGCCGTGTCTACTGGCGCTAACGAACCATGCCGTAATGCAAGATTCGCGAGAACCTCCTGTGTGCAACAAACAATCGGAGCGTCAGCATTTATCGAAGCATCTCCAGTGATCATTCCAACGTTGCTGGACCCGAACTCGTTACAGAGAGAGAAAAATTTTTCAGAAACCAGTGCTTTGATCGGAGCCGTGTACCAACAACGCTTTGAATTAGCCACAGCATCAAAATGGGCTGCGGTGGCAACTAACGATTTTCCAGAACCGGTAGGGGTTGTAAGCACCACATGCTGACCTGAAAAAATCTCTAAAATCGCTTCTTCTTGAGCTTCGTAAAGATCAATTCCTGCTGCAGTCGCCCAACTCAAAAAACCATCAAGCAAATGTTCGGAACTCGTATCGGAGGGAAGAAACTCCGCTAAACGAGGTTTGTTCACAACGGACGTAACTGGCTGAGGTGGTCATTCAACAGAACCCCAGTTGGATCGACGTCTTCTCGAACACGCCACCATTGAGTCCAGCGGTCATAGTCGGCCGCTAATTGGTCGCCGGTCAAGTAATGGACCTTTCCCCAATGCGGGCGCCCCCCATGTGATCTAAAAATCTTTTCAGCGTCCTGGTAGTAAGAAGTTTCATCATTTTCTACATCTTCATGGATAGAAATTGTGACTGTTGGGCGCTCGCGTGCAGGGGAGAGCCAAACGTCGTCAGCTGCGACAGTTCGATATTCGATTGGCCATTCCACATCTGGATAGCGACCACTTAACAAATCCTTAACTTCCCTGAGACAAGAAGGACCATTCTCCGATGGCATCGAGTATTCCATCTCTGTGTGGGGGTTTAATCGCTGGTTCGGTAGAACCTCAAAACTCCACCCCAGTCGCTGACCTTCTTCTCCCAATGGGTATCTAGGAGGTTCTTGGGTGATATCGATTGATTTACAAACGGCTCGGTCCTGTCCTGGCCACCAAAAGTATTCGAAATGTCGAGTTGCTTGTGTCAGCTCATCAACTCTTTCCATGACACTGTCGAGCGGTTCGAGCCATTGATGTTCTTTAAGCCGGTATGCCTCTCGGACCTGAATCGTGGCCTCTAAAACAACTCCGATAGCTCCCAGTGACAATCGAGCAGCTTGGAATAGGTCTGGCTCCACCTCATCGTTGCAAGTCACTACCGAACCATCAACTAGTACGAGCGATAATTGAGTTACAGCGCTCGAAAAACTTCCGAGGTTGATACCGGTGCCGTGAGTCCCGGTAGCTATGGCACCCCCGATCGATTGTTGATCAATATCTCCTTGGTTTAGTAGCCCCATTCCGTGGTCGAGTAGTGGCCGGCCACAGGCGTGAATCTTGGTGCCCGCCCGGAAAGTCGCCGTCATGGCCACTTCGTCAACGGATACGAGCCCGGCCAGGGGACGGGTATCTAGAAGTACACCATTGGTCGGCAGCAGTGGGTAGTGGGAATGTGCTGTGCCTGCAGTTCGAACAGTCCACCCACCTTCGCGTGCTGCCGAGAGTTCACTTCTGATCGCATCAACGGTCCCAACTTGAACAATGCTTTGAGGTTCAGCTGAGAGTTTTCCGGACCAGTTTGTCCAAGTTGCCTTGTTGTCGTGGTCTGTCATGCATAGGAGCTTAGAACTGAAAATCCGGCATCAAGATGCGTTAGGCGTTTCCGGTGTTGGAGTTTTTGCCGGGCCAAACCTCGGGATTGAGAATATGTGAGGGTTTGATGCCGGCGAGAGCGGCTAGAACCTGATCGAGAGCCATAGTGAAAATCCGGTTCCTCCCCGCAGTCGTTGCGGATGCGACGTGAGGTGTCACGAGAACACTTTCGTGCTCCAGCAATGGGTGCCCCAAAGGGAGCGGCTCTGGTTCAGTTACATCAAGGCCCGCGCCGGCAACCTTTCCACTGTCTAAAGCATCGAGAAGAGCGTTGTCGTCTATCAGGCCACCGCGAGCGGTGTTTACGATGAAAACACCATCACACATGCCACCAATCAGGTTGCTGTCTACCAAGTGGCGGGTTTTTGAACTGAGTGGAGCATGGATGGAAACGATTTGGGCTTCGGAGACCGCTTCTCCTAGATCGGTTGAGCGTCTGACCCCTAGTGCTTCAAATCGTTCGTCAGACTCGAACGGGTCATATGCGGTGACATGAATTCCGGCTGCAGCAGCAACCTTTGCTACCCGTGAACCAATCCGACCTAGACCGATGAGAGTGAGCCGCGCTCCGTCGAGCTCTAGTGCATTGTGGCTCGGCGCGTAGTTGCCCTCTTGCCGTTGAAGGCGATTTTCACTTTGTTTTAATCCCTTGGTTACCGAAAAGATCAAGGCTAAGGCATGCTCTGCCGTGGAAATGGTCGGTCCGTCGGGCGTATTGCAAGCAGCGACTCCAGCCTTGGTTGCATCGTGTAAGACGATGTTGTCGAATCCGATCCCTGCGCGAACTAGGACGCGTAGCTTTGTAGCTAAATCGAAGACAGACCGGTCGTAAATAATTGAGGCACCCGCTATTACGCCGTCTGCGTGATCGATCCCATCGAGGGGATCATCTGATTCAGGCCACGTGACAGTTGTTTTTGCAGGGGCAAGTTCAGCTAGTTCTGAAGCAGGACGACGGTCGAACCAAATAACGGGCAAATCAGACATCTTGGGATTTTAATTCTGTTCACAATGTTCCACCCGACTTAGCGTCCGGTTTCTCATTAGATTGGAACTACCGGGGAGAAGTCATGCACGTTGATGAGGCAATTATCCACGACTTAGACAGGTATCGAAGCGAAGGATACCCCTGGGATGAATGGGAACTATTTCGAAATGAAGCTCCTGTTTATTGGTATGACCGTGAAGGGATCACACCGTTTTGGTCGATTACTCGATATGCGGACGTGAAACAGGTTTCGGGTGACAACGAGACCTTTGCTAATGGTCAAGGCCGGCTGCGCCTTGATTTAGCCGAGCGTGATAGGCGTTTTTGGGATGGTTATCGCGAACGAATGACTGAACGCGGCTGGGACCCTGACGAACCACCTGACTTCATTTACACCGACCGACCGGTTCATTGGGACATGCGGCGTTTAGTTGCCCCTGAGTTCACTCCAAAGGCAATGCGGTCGCGCGAAGAATCTCTCACCATCCACGCACAGATGTATGCGGACCAATTTGCGGCAACTCTCAACGTTAAGGGGACAGCGGATTTGGTTGAAGATTTAGCTGTGAAGCTCCCCTTAGCAACTATTTGCGAGATGATCGGGGCCTCACCAGAGGACTGGGAAGAAGTCCACGCCTGGACTGCTGTCTTATTTGACGATCCGACACTTATGCGGTTCGCCAAGCAAGGAGAATCCAAGAAAGAGATGCGGCGCCGAATGTTCGTCGAATTTGAGGAATGGATTTTTCAGCAAATTGCGCAACGCCGTGCAACCGACTGCAGCGGGCCAGATTTGATATCCATTTTGTTGCGGTCCGAAATTGCTAACGAACCCCTCACGCCGCAGCAACTATTGGGATACATACGAGTGCTAATAGCTGCCGGTAATGAAACAACGCGCAATGCGGCAACGGGCGGAATGATCGCCCTTTTAGAAAGTCCCGCTGAACTCAAATTTTTGTCCAGTCACATCGAAGACACCGATGTTCTCGACACCGGCGTTGAGGAAATCCTTCGGTGGACCTCACCAGTGATTCAGTTTGCCCGTGTTTGTACGCGAGACACCGAAATCAACGGCCAAACGATCAAAGCTGGCGACCATGTTGGCATTTGGCACGCTTCCGCCAACAGAGACGAGCGGCAATTTGAGGAGCCATACCATTTCGATGTTCAGAGGACTCCAAACGACCACCTCGCATTCGGTCACGGCGCCCACTTTTGTCTGGGCACCCATCTAGCTCGCTGGGAGTTGCGCTCATTCTTCCGGGCTGTAATCCCGCTGTTGCCAGAACTGAGACTAGAGGGAGACGTGGAACGCATCGGTCATCTGCACGTCGGGCCAATCCAACGCCAAATGGTGGTCAAACGATAAAAGACCTACCCAAAAGTTAGGCAGACCCACGCCCCCTCCTCGGCGTCACCACTTCTGGTGGTCAGTAATGTCAACGGGTGGAAGACATTCACCACGGAGTCAATTTGAGATTCCAAAAGACCCGAGGTAATAAGCCTGCCGCCGGGACGAAGTCTCTTAACCATCTGCGTCGCAGATTCAATAAGAGTCGAGGCGAGCATATTTGCGACTACCACGCTGTATTTATCTGTGAGATTTGTTACTGAGATTGTCGATGCTTCAACAAATTCTTCGACACCGTTTGCTCTGGCGTTGCGGAGCGTCACCTGAGGCGCGGCAGGGTCTATATCTATTCCAACCACCTGAGTTGCTCCTAATCGAGCAGCGGCCACAGTGAGTACGCCGCTGCCGCAGCCAACATCTAGAACAGATTCGTTTCCCTCCAGGAGCTGTTCGAGTTGAGCCAAGGCAAGCCTCGTAGAAGGGTGGCTACCCGAGCCGAAGGAACGTCCGGGGTCTATCCACAAAACCAATTCGCTCGCGTTTGGCTCGTAACGGACCCATGGGGGCTTAACCACAAGACGGTTACCGGCACGGTAGATCGAGGCGAAGTCTCGCCACGCGTCTAAGTAATCCCCCGAACCGAATTCTTCGATTACGGTGAACCTCTTAAATTGTTTCGCCGCCTCATTAGCGGAGATCGCTGAGTTGAAGCCAGCTAGGAGAGTGACAGTAGTTCCAGCACCCAGTTCTTCGATGCCTAACGTTCCGAGTTGCCAAAGTTGACCCGAAATGGCGTCTACTTCGTCGCGAGTTACCGTGATTCGCAGGCAGGCTTCTTGGTGGCTCAGTTCTCCCACGCTTCAGGACGCTAGCTTCGGTTTAGCTGATGATTCGACTTTTCTATAACTCAGCCTTGGAGTTGACGTGGAAACAGAGATTGTGTTGACGGGTTTGGCGTTCGGCGAAGGTCCGCGCTGGAGAGATGGTCACCTATGGTTCTCGGACTTTTATCGTCACGGCATCTTTCGTGTTGATGAAAGCGGTAACGAAGAGTTAGTCCTAAAAGTTCCAACCCAACCATCAGGCCTGGGTTGGCTTCCTGACGGTGATTTGCTTTTTGTCTCGATGCTGGACCGAAGCCTCAAACGGATGGACAGTTCAGGTGATGTCTCCCTCCACGCAGACCTGTCAGATATCGCCGGTGGGCCATGTAATGACATGGTCGTTTCAACTGACGGCACAGCGTACGTAGGGAACTTTGGGTTTGAAGAGGGACAAAAATTTTCTCAAGCCACCCTTGCCGTTGTTGGAGCAGATGGCAAAGTGCGTAAAGGCCCCGATGGTCTCGACTTCCCCAACGGTACGGTCATCAACCCCGAAGGCGACCGGTTGATCATCGCAGAATCGTACGGTTCCCGGTTACTTTCATTTGATATTGACGAGGACGGCTCCCTGACCGACAGACAATTGTTTGCTGATTTAGGTTCGCGGGTTCCAGACGGTATTTGTCTCGATGCAGAGGGAGGCGTCTGGGTTGGTGACCCAGCCAACCACTCGGTCTTCAGAGTGATTGAAGGAGGAGAAGTTACCGACCACCTTGACCTCGAACTTAATTGCTATGCATGCATGCTCGGCGGTCAGGACCGAAAGACTTTGTATTTGGTTACAGCCCCAACATCGGGCAGAGGGGGAGCCGCTGACCGTCGCGAAGGACGAATAGAGCGAGTCCAAGTAGAAATACCAGGAGCTGGGGCTCCGTAACTTTCCTGTGACGAGATGCCTAGAACGTAAGAGGGTTTTCGGCACTCCATGTGAGCTGCTCTTCGGCGAGATTGAATTTGACCTGACGCCAGGTTACCTCGATGTCATCATTACCTGTTGAGTCAACCATCAATTCAAACATGCCGTTATCGGTTTCTTCACCTGGGCGCGCTAACAGAGCCATGAAAGCCTCTGCCATTTCACTTGGTTCCAACATTCGCGGTTGCCATCGACCGAAAACTCGCTCGTTGTCGACATACTCGTCGGTCATTCCTGTGCGAATAAATGGAAACATCAAGGAGAAACTTTGAACCAGATCAGAGCTTCTACCGAGGTTTACTTTTAACACTCTGGGCAACTGCAGAACCGCCCAGTTACTGATTGCATAACCTGGGACCGCAGGCCCGGGATCAATTGCTTGACGAGATGAAACATAGACCAACTGGATTGGTTCGTTGTGATGGACAGCTTCGCCCGCCCAGAGATGTGTTGATGCTAAGAAGCCATCTATTTTCGTGTCCAGAACTAAACGAGACTCATCCAGATTGTCAAGAAAGTGCTGGCGGACTCTCGCACGGCGGACGGCGCTGGGTTCGCCGTCTTCTTCTTTGAGAGCTCGACCGAAGCTATAACCCGATTCAGTCAGTCCTGAGTTGCAGATTACGAGGTTAGGTGGAAGACCTCCCATCTGTTCGATGACGTAACTTCTACTCGCCCACAAGTCACGCAAGTTGGTTACATCGGCTTGGACCGGGAAGGCGTTCACGCCTTCGGCGCGTAGCTGGTTGACGAGATCGAACCCGTCTTCGTAACTGCGATGAAAATGGACACCTACAGATGCAGCACCGTTAAGGCCTGTTGACAATGCAAATGCTTGGCCGATGCCCCCATCCTTTCCAGCTCCTGTGATGAAGACACGTTTACCTTCAACCGCTGACCTGTATTCATCAAAACGGAAGGCGTCTGTAGGGGCGGTGTAGGTCATCGCTGACACTCCAAAACGGCGAGATGGACTGATGACGGTATCTGGTGGAGTCAGCGATTCCCTAACCAGTTTATTTCTTGGTAGTCGTTCTTTAGGTGGGCTGTTTCCACATGAGAGCGTTTCGTCTCATCGTGGCGACCAAGACATCGTTTTGATTGTGAGATCGGTGCTCAAATAAGACGATCCCTTGGTCCGGTTTGCTAGATGATTCACGGGCACTAATTACCTCAGATTCGACGCGAAGAGTGTCCCCGTGGAACACAGGAGCAGGAAAATTCATTTGTTCGAAACCCAAGTTGGCGACCGTGGTGCCGTGGGTCGTTTCGTGAACCGAAATTCCTACGATAAGAGCGGCTGTGAACATCGAGTTAACTAAGGGTCGCCCGAATTGAGTCTCTTTCTCCGCGTAATCAAAGTCGAGGTGTAGCGCGGCAGGGTTCATTGTCATTGTTGTGAACATTATGTTGTCGGTTTCGGTAACTGTTCGACGTAGGCGGTGACGTATCACTAGTCCCGGAGTTAACTCTTCGAACCAAAGTCCCCCGTGGGGTCGTTCATCATTCAAGGCGGAATCCTCTCCGTGTCTCAGGATGTCAAGTCGTTCATTCCCGGAACTTCACAAGCCTGATCAAGTTCAATTTCGGCGTGCACTATCGAGTTTCGGTGAGGACCGGCACACCAGGATGGCATAACCATCGTATAGAGACCACTGCCACCGGCTTGTAACAACAGAATTCGATTCGGGTCCTTCAGCACATGAATCAGCTCATCGTCAGCGACATCGTCGTCGCTACCTTCGCCTCCAGCACGCATCCCTTGAGAATAAAAAGTCGGACTGATCCGTCGCATTGTGTCGACAGATATAGTCGCCCGACTCGCAAGTTCCGCTTGGACATCTTGGCGAGTTAGACCCGCGCGCCTAATAACTTCGGCATGATCAGGGTTCATGATTACGGTGATAGCACCATCTCTCAGATGAACGTTGTTGCTACCCGGATTCGCCATTACTAAGGCGATTACATCAAGTAAGCCTTGTACCGAAGCCGGGTCGTCCCTATCTCCGGTAAAGAAAGTGGAGTGAGGAGCCTCAGCCCCAGTGATTATTACGGCGCTTTCTTCAGGCTGGTAACCGAAGGTGGTATGTAAGCCCGGAAAGGGACTGTTCTCTTCGTCTTCTGCGACACAGTAAGTAAATTTTCCTGGATGCCCATGAAGGGCCATATCTGAAGACCCTGGCCGTGCGCCACCGATATTGATCATGGCGAGCCTCAAGGCGCGTCCGATCGAAGCGTTCGCTCGATGGCCAGGCCCCATCGCACCAAACCCCGAAGCGATTCCCCCGCAAGCGTGACGAGCTGGGCCACACACAATCATCAGCGGTGCTGTGCAATGTGTCGTTGCCTGCATTTCGGTGAGATCGAATTCTGGTTGGCAAACTGCTCGCACGGCGGCCATAACCACCGGAGCGTAATCGGGGAGACATCCAGCCATGACTGCCGCTGTCGAGACCTTTTCAATGGTTGCTGAGCCATGCAAAGGTCCCATAACGCCGAGCGCCAAATCAGGCTCATATCCGGTTGCTAGAACCATCCGAGCTACTCGTTCGGCGGTAGGGATGACCACAGGAAGGCCATCGGTGCAGCCGAGGTCGTGTAGTTGTTCTAGGGCGTCCTGTTCCGAGGCTGCGTCGAGCAAACTCATTCTTGAACCGAATACGCCTGGTCTAGGAACTTAGAAATTCGACGATGGATGGAGTGATATCGGAAGCCACTTCAGCCATTTTGTCCTCACCAGTGCCCGCCACCGGATGCGGTAATTTGACCCGCGGAACCTCGGGCATGCCTGAAGAGTTTGCAAAGAAGTCCCCTTGAGGCCAAAACTCTTCTGTGACTAAGGCCACTGCCGGAATTCCTAGTCGAGCTACTGAAATGCTGTCACGCACGGTGCCAGAAGTACAGCTACCTCAATGACCGTAGGCGGCGACGACCGCCTGACATTCAGCCTGGATGTCTTCGAGCATTTTGCCGCCGACTACCGACGAAGCGTCGCGTTTGTCGTATCGAACAAATGACGCCGACGGGACGGCTTGTGCAAGTGTTTTCTCAACATGGTCCAAAAATCGGACACTGTCAGGGAAGCCGTTGGCTACCAGCCCAATCGTCAAGGGACTATTCAAGTCGACCTTGATTTCGTACGGTTCAGCAACCGCTTCCGGTTGAGCCCGAGGATCGTGAAACTCAGTCGTTGTACTCACTGTCCACCCCTATCAGTGTGATGCACTCGAATTATTATTTATCTCGCTGGAGCCCATCTTAGCTGTCGTCCTTTATCTGTCGGAGGAACATTCCGTTATCGAAATAATCCCGCCAGAAAGTGATTAAACCTTCGTTGACCTCAAATACGCCCATTACTGGAAGTTCGATGGTGCGACCGCTTGCTGTGTTGAAACGGTCGAGACGTTCGTTCATGACAGTATTACCCGTGCATGTTTGACGCACTACCTCAAATTCCACCGGCCCTTCACCTTTCAAGAGACCGCTGAGAAATTGATGCATGTCGCTTCTGCCGGTCATGTTCCCTATTGGAACGTTGTCGTAATAACAATCTTCCGAAACGTGCTCAACTGCTGCATCGAGGTCACGCGCCTCAATCTTTGAAATGAACGTATTTACTATCTCTTCAGGACTAGTTGCTTCACTCATAGTCCGCAATTGTTGCAGGATCTCGTAAACCATGCTCATCCGTGGGAGGCTGTGCCCATGCGTTTTCAAGACAAGGTTGTTGTAATAACAGGAGCGGCAGGTGGAATAGGGCTAGCTGCAGTGCGCCGATTTGCTTCAGAAGGTGCGCGTATTTTGGCAGTGGACCTCCAAGGATCAGATTTGGATGCAGCTTTGGCTGAAGCAGGGCCATTCGGAGTTGATGCGCTTTCGTACTCAGCTGATTGCAGTCAGGCCGAAGAGGTCTCGGGTTACGTTGATCGATGTGTAGCCGAATTCGGTCGGCTTGACGTGCTGTTTAACAATGCTGGTACTGAGGGCCGAATCATTAGCCTCCTCGAGTATCCAGAGGATGACTTTGATCAAGTCATTAACGTCAATCTTCGCGGCGTATGGCTTGGAATGAAATACGCGGCCCCCGCAATGTTCGCTAACGGCGGCGGTTCGATAGTTAACACGGCGTCGACTGCAGGACTGATTGGTGCCCGTGGATTGTCGGCCTATGTCGCAAGCAAGCATGGCGTAGTAGGACTTACAAAATCGGCGGCTCTTGAACTTGTGCCTCAAGGCGTGAGAGTTAACGCAGTGTGCCCATCACCTATCGAAACTCGAATGATGAGAAGCCTTGAAGAAGGCTTCGGCGGTGACCAGGCCGAAATGATTCGCAAAGACCTCGCCTCCAGGAACCCAATGGGCCGTTACGGCGAACCTGACGAAGTAGCAGCGCTCGTTGCCTTCCTCGCCTCAGATGACGCTAGCTATATCAACGGCGGGATATACCCCGTAGACGGCGGTTCGACAGGCGGCAGATGAGTAGCGACCACCGTGTTCACGACATAGGAGGGACCGAAGGATGGGGAGCTGTCCCGTACGACCCAAACGAACCGGTCTTTCATGACGATTGGGAACGTCGAGTTTTAGGCCTGCTTTTCCAAGTTCTTCCCCACACAGCGAAACGACCTGGAGAATTCCGGCATGTTCTCGAAAGGTTGGCATCAGAAGACTATTTCTGTGCTGACGGATATTACGGCCGATGGCGAGCAGGCATGGAAGTCCTGTTACATGAATACGGCCATGTCGATAAGGCAGAACTCGATAACCGATTAGGAGTCCCACACGGCACGAGTGCCGGACACAGATCGGCAACTGTCGCCTCGGTAGATCCGCAGAACCTGCCACCCGATCGCAACACACCGCTACCAGAACGTCGAACAGTAAGACGCGAACTGCAAGACCCACCACAATTTCAAATAGGTGATCGCGTTATAGCTGCAGGCAACAATGAACTGGGGCATACCCGGCTGCCTGAATATGTTCGAGGTGTCACAGGGACCGTAGTCAAGATCCACCCCGCGGAAGTCTTACCGGATAGCACAGCCCACGACCTTGGTGACCGGCCACAGCACGTCCTATGCGTGGCATACCAAGCCGAGGACCTCTGGGGCGAGACTGCTGAAGAAGGCGTAGTGATAAATGTCGACTTGTACGAAAGCTATGTGCAGCAAGAAGAAGGAGCCTCATGAGCGAAGCAGACGAACACCATCATGGAGTTAACCCAAATTCACCAGAGATCAGAACTGAAGCGCTCGAGGACTTACTCGTAGAGAAAGGTCTGATCGATAGGGCGCGAGTTGATGCGCTGATCGAGAGGTTCGAACATGACTTGGGTCCCATGATTGGGGCTCGCCTAGTGGCGAAATCGTGGCTTGAACCACAGTTCCGAGAGAAGCTTTTGGACAATGCCGATCAAGTCTTGCAAGATGAAAAAATTCAGGGCGCTGAAATTGAACATGTTGAGATAAAAGCAAATGAGCCCGGAATACACAACGTTGTTGTATGCACGCTCTGCTCTTGTTACCCATGGGCTTTATTGGGGTTACCACCGAGCTGGTATAAAAGTCCCGAATACCGATCACGGGTAGTGCGAGAACCTCGCAAGGTACTTGAAGAAATGGGGCTATCGCTTGACTCCGACACAGAGATTCGGGTGTGGGACAGCAGCTCAGAAACTAGGTTCCTAGTTCTCCCCGAACGGCCGTCGGGGACCGAAGAGCTAGATCTTGAAGCCCTGGCTCAACTCGTCACTCGAGATTCGATGATCGGCGTCGCCAAGGTAAAAGTTCAATGACAGGTGTCGAAGTCTTAGATAATTCTGAGGTAGCGCCACCTCGAGATAATGGAGAGTTGGTTTTTGAAGCCCCCTGGCAAAGTCGTGCATTTGGTGTGGCAGCAGACCTTGTTGACTCCGGATGTTTCAGCTGGAACGACTTTCGGCAACAGCTGATTGGAGCGATTCAAACTTGGGAAGCCCTGGACACGTCAGACCAGCCCCCGTGGGATTACTACACCTGCTGGGTAGCGGCACTCGAACGATTGCTTTTCAATAGAGTCTTACTTGAACCCACTGAATTGGATTTGCGGGCAAGTGAATATGTTGAGCGCCCTCACGGTCACGACCATTGAGAACAGACCGAATAATAATTTCACTACTGGCTGGTTGCAGATTTCCCCGGATGTTCTTCCCACCACCAAGACGACTTGAGCATGTAGCAGCGCCGCCGAGGACCATCAGCTTCTAAATCCAAAGAGTCATAAGACACATCCCCAGCGTAGAAAGCCACCATCCCAGGGTCACCACCACCTACTTCCTTTATATGTGTGTGGAAGCACTGAGGTTGTTGAACAGAAGAGCATGCCTGTTGGACCGAATCAAAACCGCGAAGCCAATTCAGAGTGCAGAAGGTAGGGGTTACTATCTCGATTTCGCCGTCCGAGCGTCGCTGCAGAGCATCAGTGGGAGTCATCCAATGGTGTTCAGTAATTTCACCGTGGTCAATGGAAACATCAAGGCCTTCGGGCGCTGCTGCTAAGAAAAACTGAGTGGAGAAGCGTTTAGGACGAACGGCGGGTGGAAGCCAGTGCGCGAAATGATGCAACTCTGTGCCCGTCAGATCTATTCCAGCCTCCTCTTGTGCCTCGCGAATCGCGGCTGCATGAAACCCTCGACCGTCACCACCGTCACACATGGCAACCGTCGTAGTATCGACTCGGTCATCAGGGTCAACCCTGCCCCCTGGGAAAACCCACATTCCGCCGAAATAGATCTTGGAGTTCCGGCGTAGCATAAGGACTTCTATTCCATCGGAACTATCGCGTGCAACTACCACCGTTGCAGCGTCAATGGGCTCTGCTATCTCAGTCATGATTGTTCCCTAGTCTTATGCACTAATCGTTCAGAACCCGCGTCAAGGCCCGGGAGCTGTTGGGTAACGGAACCGGCGTGGTCTGCAGCTAATTTCAATACCACGCCTTCGAGCTCGGCCCAAGAAGAAACTCGTGGCCCTTCAATATGACGGTTGTAGGGCTGGTCGAAGGTGATGGCGTTGTAGCCGGCTTCTCGAAGTCCTTCCACGTTGTGTGGGCCATCGTCGACATATGCGTGAGCTGCTACATCAGGTTTCTCTCCGACAAAACAAACATCGCGATAAGGAATTCGTTTTTCGTCCAGCCATTGAGCCGTGTCGGCAATCGCCACCGCATGGCCCCAATTCACATAGAGACGATGAGTGACTACTCGAATCCATATACCTGCATCAGAAAGACGCCAAAGGGTTTCAGCACATCCGGGAACCACATCCATGTCCCTAAACATTCGGTGTTCCAGCACAGCAACGCGATGAAGTCGCTCAAAGTCGTTCGGTCCAAATCCCCACTCCCGAAAATCCCAGCTCCGTTCCAACGGGAGCGACTCTTCGTCCACTCCCAATTCCTTAGCTACGATTTCACGAAATATTTCGGTGTGTAGGCCACAGACCCCATCGAGGTCGACGCCAAAAATGAACTCATTCATGGTTGACGCCTCCCAAATCTATTTCGCTTTGCTGGAGGCTCATCAGGAATAGGTAGCTGTATCCAAGATTCGGGAAGTTTTGATTGGCCCTCCCGTCGTATCTCTTCAAGTTCATCTCGGGTCCACTGCTTTGGCCGCGGATCTATTGCTCGGTAACGAGCCTCGAGCTGTTCAAAATTCTCTTCAGTTACGACCCTGTCGATGAGCTGGCAAGGACGCCAGCTCTCAATGTTTCCAAGCCATAGGTAACTATCGGCTACATCTTTCAGCCTTAACGAGGTTTCGTTTCCATCTAACGAACCGACCACTTCGTTTAAACCCACATTCCCAAGAGTCGCGAGGTCTAAAGCGATTCCAAAGTTTTCGGGCTTCTCTGGAGCTGCAGCGACCAAGGCTTCGACGCGTTCGGCAGCTTCGCTGTCGGCTACTGCGCCGTGAAATACTGCTCTGGCCACCCCTTCCCCCATCCAACGATGAAGAAGATTTCCAACGCTTACTGTGGGTAACCCTTGCTTCCATTGGACGAGTTCTGTCGTAGTGCGTTCGGAGGACATTAAGACAACAGCGCGTCCACCGGATCGAAGTATCTCGTTTGTCACAGTATTGGCCATATGAAAGGCCGCCACATCTTGGTAGTGACCACCCATCCACCAATTTCTGAGTTCTAATTCTGTCGCTGATCTGCCTTCAAGCAGCGATGGGTCTTCCACATAGGTTGGGAGACCTAAACCAACGACCCTGAATTGGGGAGCGTGAACGTCAAGACTTCTGTTTAAAGACCAGGCAGCTTTAAGAACTTCAGCATATTCGCGGTAGGTGAACCCGATACCGAGCAAATCGATGAATAAATTTGTGCACTTCGACTCATCCCAAGTTTCTGCCGTCACCAACTCGTCAAGAGACTGTTGAGCCCGTGAGTTGGTGAACTCCCACGCCAAGTTGTAGATGCCGGCGTCATAGAGTTCAGGCAAAATCTGCGAAATGAACGCCACGTGTTGGGCAATCCCGATCTGATCACCTAACAGCACTAGCTGTTTGGATCGGGCCAATTCAACAAGATGGGCTGATGCAGACTCCAGCGAAGAGTTTCCATTTTCGTTTGTATCTGCCGAGCCGTTCATTTCGCGCCCATCGTAGGATTAGACAATCTGCGTCCAACTGAGTTCAGTCGCTGCTGTCGCGTTGCTAATAGCGGTATCAAAATCCTTAACAGTTGAATCTGACCGCCGAAGATGCGGATCAAGTGACCACCTACGTGCTTCAGAAAGATTCGAGTCATTAATCAATCCTTGCAGAGGAGTTGGTCCCCGTACGTCTCTAGCACATTCAAGAAAAATCCATCCGTGAGATAGTTGAGAAATATCTCCACCATCGATTGAAGTGGAACATGAGAGTCTTCCTATGGGCCCTGAACTTACGTCGAACGCCACTGGAAAATGAGGGCCGTTTGTATGGGCAAAAGCAGCGTCTAAGTAGCCATCCGCGGGCAGAGTAAAAAGCCCATGCTCTCCATCAGCGGGCAACGGTTGATGGATGAGCACGGTCGCAGCCTGGTCCGCAATCGCGCTATAGACGTGGTTTCCGCAACCGACCACTCTGCCGTTGACGACATCACTATCAATCCGATCCAGGGTCGCGTGGGGTCGTCTCCTCATTCGAGTTAAGGCATTGCTGGTTCTAGAAAGGACTAAGGCTTTGTGCCCTTGTCCAACAAACTCTTTAAGTAAAACGTCCGCCATGTGTCGAGAAGCTGGACCCCTAGGACGTAAATGGTCCCACGCATAAGGTGACAATAAATCTGCGTTGTCTGTAACGGCGTCAATCTCTATGTCGTAATCCAGTGCCACTATCCGAAACATGGGTGACTCAGAACTCCGGGTTCGGTTTACCGCCCAAACTGCTCGGAGAATATCCAGGTATTCAACGAAGCCGAAATGATGACGTAAGCCCCAACGAAACAACGCTGATCTCGCAATTCCCTCATCAAACTGGGGTGCGGTGACCAGCTCATCCAATAGTGATTGGTCATCCACGCATGCCCACTCGACACCGAGAAGGTGGACACCCGCCCCGTTGACAGCAGGAATTAACTCTTGCAGGAACAGGCCTGTCTTTCGTGATGGAAGGTTATGTCCAACAAAAACTATTTCATGACGAGCGAATAGACCTGAGACATAATCCGCTGGATCTCGTCCGCCTAACGAAATTTCGTCAATAACTAGATCTAGATATCCAGGGTCGATTGATGAAAGACGACGACGCTGTCGAAAATGTTCGATTGTTTCGAGCATCGCGTCATCGCCGTGAACAGTCACTTGTCCGAGAGTACCCAGCGATAAAGGCGCACCGATAGCTGTGTATCGATATTCAGCTCGATCGTCGGCGCTAGTTGACCTCTGAGCGACGTATGGTGAAGGAGCCGGAGCGGTTGCGAGCTGAGAAAGTGAACCCTTAATGAGTATGCGTCTATATGACACTGCACAAGCAGCCGTGGTCGACATCGAACTAGACCCTCACGTCCGCATGTATGTATGTGGCATTACGCCATATGACTCAACGCATCTGGGTCACGCGGCTACTTACCTGAGTTACGACCTCATGATTAGGCGCCTTGAGGACCTTGGACACACAGTGCAACTAGTTAGAAACGTCACGGATGTAGATGACAGCATCTTGCCCAAAGCTCGAGAGTTAGGCATTGATTTTCTCGAATTGGCTGAGATGGAAATGGATCGATTCGACCAAGACATGGTCGCGTTAAACACCCGTCGCGCCGACAGCGAACCACGTGCAACAGAATCTATTGATGACATGATTGGAGTCATCGAGAAGTTGGTAGACCTCGGCCATACGTACACGACTGAGGGAACGACATATTTCGATGTCAACACTTTTCCCCAGTTTGGCAAGCTCTCTCATTTGAGTGATGAAGAGATGGTTGCGTTAGCGGCCGAACGAGGTGGGCGTCCAGATGATCCCAAACAACGGAACCCGTTGGACTTTGTGTTATGGCAGCCGAGCGCAGATGACGAACCAAGTTGGGATTCGCCCTTCGGAATGGGACGACCCGGATGGCATATTGAATGCTCGGCCATGAGTATGCGTGCCTTGGGACCCACGATTGATATCCACGGCGGTGGTGCCGACCTGATTTTCCCCCACCATGAGTGTGAAATAGCGCAAAGTGAATCTGTAAACGGTGGACGATTTTCTCGATATTGGGTCCATGCAGGGTTGGTTGCCTACCAAGGAACAAAAATGTCCAAGTCCCTGGGAAACTTGGTTTTCGTTTCAGAGTTGAGGAAAGAAATCGACCCTCGAGCAATCCGACTGGCTCTTATGGCTCACCATTATCGGTCTGATTTTGAATGGTTTGACGAAGAGGGACCGCGAGCACAGAAAAACCTTGAGCTGCTCGTTCATGCTGGCGGAGCGGCAGAACCGATCACCGAAGGGTTATTAATAGACAAAGTACGTGAAGCTTTAGATGATGATCTAGATACCCCACGAGTATGTGAACTGTTACTAAGAGAAGCTGAGGCCATCGAAGAAGGGACTTCGTCTTCGTCTCCGGGTTGCCTCATTACAGCAGCATCCTTGTGCGGAATAGAACTCTGATAATCCTCCTGGGGTAGAGGGCTACCCGATGGGGCAGCCTTGCGGGGTTAGCCTGTGACCAATGCAGTCAATCGCGATCGTTAACCAAAAAGGAGGCGTCGGTAAAACCACGATCACCTTAGGTATCGCCGAGGCTGCCGCGGCTTCGGGGTTGAAGGTTTTGGTAGTTGATTTAGACCCTCAAGCTAACGCTTCCAGTGGGTTAGGAATATGGAACGGAACTCCATCGATCGATGACGTGATGTCTGAACCGAGAGCGGGCTCAGCGACCGAAGCGATATGTCGTTCGCGTTGGCCTGATGACGGCCCCCTCCCAGACCTCATCCCAGGGAGTCACCTTCTCGCAAGTAGGGAACCACTATTGGCGGCAGACCCAGTGGGTGCCCAAGATCGGCTAAAGCTTGCGCTGGCAGGAATCGCCCACGACTTGGTCCTTATTGATTGTCCACCGTCGCTTGGCTTGTTATCTATCAACGGGCTATTTGCTGCCGATCGGGCAATCATTGTTACCGAACCAGCAGCATGGGCAGCGGACGGAGTTGACTTGATGCATAACACTGTTGAACGCGTATCGGGTCGATTAGGGACGCCACGACTGGCCGGAATTGTAATGAACCGTGTCGGTCGAACTCGAGATAACCGATACTGGAGCGAGCGACTTGAGGAACGATTTGGAAGTCTGCTGCTCCCACAAATTCAACTACGAGCAGCTGTAGCCGAAGCCTCGGGTCAGTCGACAACACTTCGCGCATTGGGCAAGCGACCAGGTGCAGCGGAAGCAGCAGGCCAATTCGATGCACTGTGGAATGAACTAAGCAGTGAGCAAGATCCATCTGAGGGCATTCGATGGTCGCAGCAATCCCCTGAAACCCCAACTAGTAGTATTGACACGTGAAGGAGTGGCGATGGCCGGCTACGACCCCAACCGACCACGACCTAGCGATAGCGGTCCGTTCATTGGACTCCCAGGTGACCCTCAAGTCGATCATCTGGATGCCGGGTCTCAGACGATTCAAGAAGACGAATCTGAACTAGTCACCAGCACCGCAGGAGAGGACGAAACAAGCCCAACTCTGCAAAGCGTCCCTCAAGCAGTTCCACCTTTGGATCGAAGATTGCCGATGATGGCCGTATTTGGAAGCATTGGTGGCTTGGTTGTCATCCTCCTGGTGTGGCGTCGCGTAATGGGAAGACATCGATAATGCGCTCAAAAGTCCCCCCTCGGGTCCAAGATTGAAATTGTGAATTCCGCTGAACCCCAGCCTGCAACTTTTCGTCCTCGGCACTTAAGTCCCAGTTCAGCTTCCACTTTTCGCCAATGCCCGCGGCGATGGAAATTGCGGTATATCGACAAATTGCCTGATCCCAAAGGCGAACCGGCAGTACTTGGCACTTTCGTCCACGAAGTACTCGAAGATCTCTTAAGCCTCGAAGCCGCTGAACGATCGATCGCAGCGGCCAGAGACATTGCTCGAAAGCTGTGGGATCAAACCCTCCTTGACGAAGATTTCATTGGTTTGTGTCTTTCAGAAACTGAAGTGAAATCGTTTATGTGGAAAGCATGGCGACTCATAGAAAAATACTTCGATCTAGAAGATCCATCTGAAGTTGAGGTTGTTCGCGCCGAACAAGAGCTGGCAGTTGAAATTGGGGGAGTCCCCTTTTTCGGAATTGTTGACCTAACCGAGCGAGTTTCTTCTGGCCTTCGAGTTGTGGACTACAAGACAGGAAAGGCCCCTGGGCCAAAATATTTGGATGACAAACTCTCACAAGTTTGGCTCTATGCAGCCGCGTTAGCTGAAGAGGACTATGAGGTATCGGAAGTACGTCTCATGTACCTGACTAGTGGGTCCATCGATCGCCCTCTCGATTCAGCAGCAGTCGTTGGCGCCGTAGATACTCATCGCGAAACATGGGATGACCTTTGCCATGCGATTGACACCGAAAAATTTCGGCACAGCACTGGACCGCTATGTAATTGGTGTCCGTATTTAGATCATTGCCCTGAAGGGGCAGCCGAAGCTGAGAGACGATATGGGCCGCGACGCTGAGGGCTCGGCTTCGGGTGCCTGAACTTCCGGAAGTCGAAACAATCCGGCGCCAACTGCGTAGCGAAATCGTTGATAAAACAGTCCTTCGAGCTGGAAGTCATGAATCTCAGAAGTTCTTGCCAGCCAGAGAAATCAAAGGTCGACGTTTCACCGAACTAAGTCGACGAGGTAAATACTTAATTGCAGAATGCGACGGCCAGACAGAGTTAATTGTTCATCTTGGAATGACTGGACAATTGCTTATAGATCGCCACGAACAAGATTTGACGAACCCTGACCAATATCAACGAGCCTGGTGGTCGTTAGACAATGGGAAGACAGTTGTTTTCAGGGACGTGCGAAGATTTGGACGCATAGCTGTTGTCAGTAAGGGTGACTATTCGCAAATACCGACGCTGCGAGATATGGGTCCTGAACCTTTTTCCGCTGACCTGACCGGTGACGAGGTTTGGCGTCGAACACGGGGACGCAGCAGACGAATCAAAACCCAACTATTGAGCCAACGTCTAATCGCTGGAGTAGGAAATATCTATGCAGACGAAGCATTATTTCTTTCCCGAATCAATCCGTCGCTGAGATCGATCAGCCGACCTCAAGCACAACGACTTCTCGACGCATTGCGTACTGTCCTATCAGAAGCGATCGAACGAGGCGGTACGACGCTTCGTGATTATCGAAACCTTGAAGGTGAAGGCTCAAATCAGCATCACCTCAAGTGTTACGGCAGAGCAGGCCAACTTTGTTTGGTTTGTGCCTCTACTCTTCGATCAAGAGTCATTGATGCCCGCACGACAACCTGGTGCCCCCAATGCCAGGCGCGCTGATCAACGCTCAGACGGTTTCTGGTCTGGGAGTTTTGACTCGGCAAGTCAATAAACAGGCAACAAGGGAACTAACCATGATGAAAGCGAAAGCCCATTTGTAGAGATCGTAAGCTTCGCCCGGATTGGAGGGTTCGCCCGTAATAGCGAACATTGCTGCTAAGCCGAGTGCACCGCCAAACTGGCGAGCTGTTTGAGTTACGCCCCCGGCAAGACTGAAATAATCAGGGCTTACCTCTGAAACCCCAGCAGCGGCGAGCACCCCTAAGGTCATGCCCATACCAGCGGCACTTAGCAAGAGCCCTGGCATGTATCCAAGCCAATAGTTGGCTTGTTCGTTGAGCATCGTGATCCACCAAAGCATTCCCAATGCACAGATAAAGGTCCCCGGACCTGCGACCAACCGATGTCCGTAACGATCGGCGAGGGGACCTGCGAACATCGCCCCTCCAGTCACCGCTAGAGCGCCAAGTGCAGTAGATAAACCAGTCACCCCTATCGAATATTCCCAAGCATCGGTCAAGAACAGAACGAGTGAGAGCATCAAGGCATACATCCCCAAGGTGAAGATAAACAACGCAACCGACGCCCGACGAAATGACTGAATTTGTACCAATGCTTTAGGCAGAATCGGTTCAGGATGTTGCTTATTGCGATACAAAAAAGAACTAAAAAATGTTATCCCAACCAACACCGGCATCACAGTGCCAACTGAAACCCAACCCCAGTCACGCCCTTGAACAATGGCCAACACAACCAGGGCAGTGGCGGACGACAGGAGAGCCCCGCCGAGCACATCAGGTTTCGCTGCCGAAGTGTCTTTAGGAGTTTCCGCGAAGAACCGCTGACTCAAAGCAAAGGCAGTTACTCCGATAGGCAAATTAATCAGAAATGCCCAACGCCAATTGGCTAGCTCAATTATGCCGGCCCCAATTGCTGGGCCGAAACCATTAGCGACTGCGAAGCAAGCTCCCCAAAGAGCTACTGCAGTAGCGCGACGTTCTGCCGGCCACGAAGCAATTACAAGCCCCATAGACGCCGGAGTGATCAAGGCAGCGCCTACTCCTTGAAAACCGCGCATAACGACCAGAAAAGAGGGAACCGGCGCGACCGCTACCCCCAGGGACGCCACCACAAAAACTGTTAAGCCGATTGACATCACGCGCAATCTGCCGGCCCGATCAGCAAGTCGCCCACTCACGACGAGTAGCGCAGCGTAGACAAGCACATAGGCATTGAGAACCCAAGACAACTGAGCGTTAGACACGCCCTCAAAATCTCGTCGAAAGCTGGGGAAAGCGACGTTCACTATCGACCCATCGACGCCAACCAAAAACATAGCCAGACCTGCCGCGACTAGAGCCAGCCAGGCCTTGCGAGGGATACTCCTATCTGTCATAGCTGAACCTTAAGTCCTTTCAATAAGCAACAGGCAATTGAGAGATTGCTCTGGGACAGGTAGCTTCGGTCGTCTTATCGACGTTGACACCTGTCACACCACCAGCAACTTCTGCCGGCGAGTTTGGCCACCCTGATCAAAGAACCGCAACGACGGCAAGGTTGTCCCTCGCGTTTGTATACGTAAAGGGCATCTTCAGGTTTCAGGCGTCCCGGCGATGTTCCAGAATCCGTCTGGCTGACGGTAACGATCCGGTTTAATCGAACCCCCTGACGTAACTGCGATACAGACACCTTCCATAGTTCCTCAAGTTCGGTCTGTGTGAGGTCACAGGAAGGACGTTGGGGATGGATGCCCAACAGGAAAAGAAACTCCGCCCGATACACGTTCCCAACACCGGCGATTACTGATTGATCCAAGAGCGATACAGCGATTGGAGTCTTACGATTCGTCAAACCAGATACGAAATCCTCACACTTGCTGTCGCGGCGCAGCGGATCAGGCCCCAAGTCGTCAATGACTTTCAACAGCTCCTCTTTAGGTATGAGCGCACATTTTTGTGGACCTGTGAGATGCCAAGCCCTACTTCCTTCCAAACGAAGCCGAACTGTGTCTGACGGTTCATGTTCAAGAGCTTGAGGTCGAAATTTACCGATTAAACCCAGGTGAATATGCAGGATCGTTTCCCCAGAAAAAGTTAGAAACAAATGCTTTCCCCAGGCTTCGCTTGTTACCAACAGTTTTTTGTTTATAAGCGAAGCACCACGTTCGAATCGACCCTGCGGCGAAGTCGCTTTCACAACGCCTGCACCGAGGTCAGACCGTAAATCTTTAGATAACCGATGAATGGTGTGGCCTTCGGGCACCGTATATTTCTAATGCGTATGGAAACGTGAGGTCGACATATGGCGCTTGGAATCGAAGAAGTACAGGTGGGTTGCTGGACTGACGAAGAAAATGGGACCGGAATCACCGTTGTTCTCCCACCCAAGGGGTCTCTTGGAGCGATAGCGGTCCGAGGTGGAGCGCCTGGGACCAGAGAGGCAGCAGCACTAGGACCCACCGGATCTGGAGTGGAGTGTCATGCGGTAGTCCTGTGTGGCAACAGCGTTTTTGGTTTAGCCGCGGCTGATGGTGTCGTGGAATGGTGCGTGGACCAAGGACGGGGCCTGAAATTAGCATCAGCAGTTGTGCCAGTTGTTGGCGCGGCGGTGGTATACGACATAACTGGACCCGAGGATCCCCGACCCGGCCCTTCGGCTGGCAGGTCTGCCTGTGAGGCAGCCACCAGCACAGACCCCGACTCCGGACGGGTGGGAGTAGGTAGAGGGTGCACGGTGGGCAAGGCTGCAGGACGGGCGTACGCGAGTCTTGGTGGGCAGGGCATCGGGATTGCCCAATCAGGAGATCTAATCGTGGGCGCGATCGTTGCTGTCAACGCGTTCGGCGACGTGCTCAATTCCGATGGCTCGGTAATTGCCGGCTCTTCAGCACCCCCTGAAGCTGCGAGGTACCCGTATGTGCCGATCGACGAAATATCGGCGTGGGAGTCGGGAGAAGAAAAAGCAAATACCACCATCGGATGCTTAGTGACAAACGCCCAGTTAACTAAATCTGAAGCATGTCGAGTAGCCGACCTGGCGCACACTGGAATTGCGAGGTCCATCAACCCACCTCACACTTCCGTTGACGGAGATGCACTGTTTCTTCTCGCCACCCAAGAAATCGTTACCACGCCCGACCTGGTCACTGAACTGGGGACAGAAGCAGTGTCGCTAGCGATTCGTAACGCTGTGAAATAACCACAACTCAGATGACCACGGCCCTTTCGTGCCACCTAACTCGACGAAGATCGTGTCACTATCGGGGCACCAGAGAAAGGAGGTGGTCCACACAATGCCAATACTTAAGAGGACTCTGGAGGTGGTCGGGCGCTGAGGCGACCTGCCAACTTGGGAGGAAGCCTCCTTTGAGAACTATCAAAGAGGTGGCGACTCCAACCCGGACCATCCCACCTGCGGATGTGCGTGTCGGTCCTCGCGCAGTCAAGTCGTAACGGTCTTCGTTAAGACTTCATTTCAGGTGAACAGAAGTGCCCCCGCTGTAAATGCGGGGGCACTTCTATTTTGAGAATGCTGACCTAGTTGTGGATCTGGGTGGTCAAAAGTTCTGAACAAGAGTTAGTCCATAAGGTTTTTGAGCTCTTGGCGCAAACGTGATTTCAAGCCTTTGGGCAAGTTGTCGACTACCAGGTCGTAGCTATCTTCGATCCATTCTTGAACTTCCTTTATCGGTAGTGATCCGTCAAGAAAAACACGGTTCCAATGCTTCTTGTGAAAGTTGCTAGCCCGGACGGCCGAATATTTTTGACGAAGTGATTCCGCTCTACCTGGATCGCATTTAAGGGTTATAGAAACAACATCTCCAGGGAACGGGAGTAAAGCAAACATTTTTCCGCCAACTTTGAACACAGATACGTGGTCACCGAAAGGGAAATCTTCAAATGCTTCCGGCTGCTGTAGACACGTTTGAGCTAAGAGTTCTCTGGTCATTCCGGCTCCATTCCACAATTACAGCACTTGAGATGTCACTATGCGGTTGTGAGCAATAGTGGCGAAAAGCTTGAATTCACTTGTCCCCGTTGTTCAGAAGCTGCCCAGGAACAGTTCTATGGTCCGTGCGGCTCCTGTCGCGAAGATCTACGTCAAGCTTTTCTGACGGATACCCGCGACGTTGAAGCGAAGCGGTACGAGCCAAAGATGCACGTGACACCGAATGCCGTAGCGACGAAGGAATGAGAGGGAGCGCCCCCTCTGATTTCTTGAAGTTGCTTCTGACACCGAATAGTGGCTTTTAGGGGTAGAGACGGTCAGCCCTCAATAATTCAGGTGGGCCCTATTATCTAGCGCCCAACAGTGAACACGTCGGCCCGACAAGCCACTGGACTTGTGGCTGGGTCAAGCCTCACGGCTAACGATCGACGTACCACTGACTCAATTTTTCAACTGTGTCGAGCGTCTCTTGAGTTGAACCTGCAAAGGAAAATCGAATGAATCGGTGTCCTTCCTTAGGGTCAAAGTCAATGCCCGGTGTCACCGCTACCCCTAGTTCATGTAGCCACTGTTGGGCTAACTCTTGACTGTCGTCGCATAGGTCGTCAACTTGCGCCCAGATGTAGAAAGCCCCGTCCGCTGGAGCTAACGGTCCGATTCCCACCCTCGGCAGACCTTCGAGGAGAATGCTTCGGTTAACCCGGTAGCGCTCAAGATTGAGTTCTAGTTCATCGTGACTGTCAAAGGCACCCAGGGCAGCATGTTGGGAGACCGAAGCAGCAGCAATGAATGCATTTTGGGTCAAACGTTCGACTGGTGACACCAAAGCTTGAGGTAGAACCAGCCACCCAACCCGCCAGCCAGTCATTGAGAAGTACTTCGAAAAACTGTTAACGACTACAACTTCATCCCAGTAGGCGGCAGCGGTGGGGGGAGACTCTCCATAAGTAACTCCGTGATAAATCTCATCTGAGATAAGGCGAACTTCATTTTTTTGGCACCATTGGACCAACCCTGAAAGTTCGTCTTCTAAGAGCATGGTTCCCGTTGGGTTAGATGGACTTGCTACCACTAGCCCATCGATTGGGCCGACTGATTCGAGACCTCGTGGGGAAGGTTGGAAGCGGGTCTCTGGACCGACTGGTAGATCTACAACTTCTACGTCTAGTGCCCGAAGCACATTGCGATAACAGGGGTAGCCCGGCGTTGGAACAACCACTCGATCACCGGGTTCGAAGCAGGCGAGGAACGCCAAGGTAAACGCGCCACTGGCTCCCATGGTGATTGCAATTCGCGAAGATGGGATATCGGTGTCGTACCACTCCAGATAATGACGGTGTAATCGCTCACGAAGAGGATCCATTCCGAGTGCAGATGTGTACCCAAGAATTTCGTTTTCGATTGCATCGATAGCGCTTTTCCTAGCTCCTGCAGGAGCAGGCGTAGAGGGTTGGCCCACCTCGAGGTGAAGGACTTCCTTTCCAGTATTTTCCCGCTCTGCGGCTGCCCGCATCACTTCCATTACGTAAAAAGGCGCAATGTCGGATCGGTTCGATATTTTTATTGCCATAACAGGAGTTTGGCGGTTATCGGCCTTAGACAGGGGTCTTTCGACCTCTGGAAACTGATTAAAGACTGGTACTTACCGGAAAACTAGGGAAGAAATAAAAACCGCCTTTTCTAGGACCCGTCTCATGAAGCATGCTGGAGGTATGAGCACCGCTTTAATGACTGATCTTTACGAGGTCACCATGCTTGATGCAGCGCTCCGATCGGGAGTGGCCTCGCGTCAAGCAACCTTCGAAGTTTTTGCGAGGCGGCTTCCACCTGGGCGTGGCTACGGAATCGTTGCAGGTCCCGGGCGTTTGGCTGAACAATTAGCCGATTTCCAGTTTTCTACCGTCCAAATCGATTACTTATTCAGCCTTGGTCGCTTCACGGATGAACTCCTGGATTATCTCAAGACTTTTCAATTTGAAGGAGAGGTTTGGAGCTATAGGGAGGGCGACTTTTATGTACCGGGTAGTCCGGTACTGAGAGTCGATTGCTCTTTTGGTGCCGGCCTTCTTCTTGAGACGCTGGTCCTATCGGTCCTAAATCATGACTGCGCAGTCGCGTCTGCTGCGGCCCGAATGCACGATGTAGCCAAAGGCCGACATCTCATCGAGATGGGCGGCCGAAGAACCCACGAAGAAGCAGCCGTTGCAGCTGCCAGGGCAGCGTGGTTGGTTGGTTTTGACACCACCTCGAATATGGAAGCGGGGATCCGTTTTGATGTGCCAACTGCGGGAACATCAGCACACGCCTTCACCTTGGCACATGAGGATGAAGAATCGGCATTTGAAGCCCAAATTGAAGCCCATGGGCTTGACACCACACTTTTAGTAGATACCTACGAGATAGATATCGGAATTGATCGAGCGTTAGCCGCCGCAAAGAGGCTTGGTGGAGTTCCAGGAGCTATCCGGATCGACTCAGGTGACCTCGCCGACGAAGCCCTTAGAGCTCGGAGAAAGTTGGACGCAAGCGATGCTGAGTCGACAAGAATCGTTGTATCGGGTGATCTTGATGAGTACCGAATTGCAGATTTAGCTGATCACCCAATCGATGGATATGGGGTGGGAACTCAGTTGGTTGTCGGGTCAGGCCATGCCACTGCTGGCATGGTTTACAAACTTGTGGCTATTGCACGAAGATCAGGAACCTATGAGCCGGTTGTTCCGGTAGCGAAGTCCTCAGAAGGCAAGGCAACCAGGGGTGGTGTCGTACGTCCCTATCGGATTATCGATGAAGGCACTGCTGTGGATGAAGTACTTGTGCAACATGACCGGCCTGGGCCACCAGATGCCCGAGCTCTGCATGTTCCGCTGTTCCGAGCTTCGGGACCTGCCTATCCGTACACCCTTGCAGAAGATCGAGGATTCCATCTTCGTGTTCGAAATGAATTGCCGGATTCGATGCGGACGCTAAATTCTGAACCGCTATTCGAAGCACGAACTTTGTAGCTGCGGGCCTGCTTCGATCCTTAGCCGAGGGTTATCAACTCACCGGTTTATGAAGATTCCAGCGGAAGCACCGGCCTCTAATGTCCGAGCGACGTCAATGACTCGTGGCCCGTCCCGTCTTACGACAGCGAGCGCAGGAGCCTGGGCAATTACTTGGTGTTCGCGGTCACCATCGAATGCCAGGGTCGATGGTCCCGCTAATTGGACCTCTTCTCCAAGGTTGACTCTCCTCACATCCAAGACAGGTACCTCCCGATATAGGCCTGGTGCTATGGGTGCGTTGGTCAATGTGCCACCGGAGCCGCAGGTAACCAATACGGCGGCATCTTCTTCTGAAAGACATGTCGTATGTAGACCAGCGATAGAGGAGACGCCAATGGTGTCTGGCTTCGCCGTAGTGACAAGCAGTTGTCGCAAGTTGTTCGGATCGACTGGCATGCGGTTTCCAACAAAATCATTGGCGAGAGTAGCTGCGTCTATGAGAGCGACGTCTTCAGACCCATCGGGTAATTTCAAGTGGACCATCTTTGACCGCGGCGCTACAGAATTGAGATCAACGAGATTCTTTGCGACTAATCCAGCAGCGGCACCAGCAACTGTTGGTTCGACGAGGGAAGGGAAAACGTTGTTTGTCCCGGTTGACATTGGGACCAAAATTGCTTCGGGCCAAGCCTGAGCGATTGTCCGATTCGTTCCATCTCCTCCAAGGGTAATTATTACTCTGATCCCGCGTTCCTTCATGGCGAGAGCAGCGCGAGCTGTGTCCATAGGATCGACGCGAGCGCCGATGTCCAGAATTTCTAGATCTGCTTCTACCGGTAAATCAGTTAGTGCCCCGCTCGCAATCCCGAACGGCTCCTTCATAGCGACCACGTGTTGCGTTCCCGCAGCCACGGCGCCTATCACAGCACGCGCAATACGATTACGTTTGTCCTCAGCGCTTGACACTCCTCCGCGAGCAGCCACCCGACGGATATCCCGACCGGAAACTGGGTTCGCGATGATGCCAACGCTCTCAGATTGATCTGTCACAGTTCCACCCTAGGCAAGGAAGCTGTCCGGTATCTGCTACAACAACGTTGTGACTCAACCGCCGGTGGTGCTAACTATTGCGGGCTCAGATTCAGGAGGAGGCTCCGGACTCCAAGCGGATTTGCGAACCTTCGCAGCTCAGTCGATTCACGGTGTGTGCGCATTGACCGTTGTTTCGGCTCAGAACACTGAAGATTTTCGGTCCGCACTAGCAGTTCCAGCGACGATGCTACGGTCCCAGATCGAAGCAATCTTGGACGATTTTGAAGTCAAAGTAGCTAAGACTGGGTTGCTTTATTCTGAAGAAAATATTCGGCTCATATCGGAGATGGCTGACGCAGGGCTCCTGCCTCCGTTAGTTGTTGACCCGGTAATTGTGAACCGTCACGGAGAACTGTTATATGACCTCGCGACCATTGAATGGATGCGCCAATACCTGATCCCTAAAGCTTTGGTGATCACCCCCAATCACCTTGAAGCGAAACACTTATTAGGGACTGACATAGAAGATGATGTCGGGGCTTTATCTGAAGCGGCGCTCCGTCTACTGGCTCTGGGCCCGTCTGTCGTAGCACTGACCGGCGGTCGTCGTGAGACGCCAACAATGGTCGACGTCGTGGCACACAACGGGGAAGTGGTGCTCTTAGAAGTCGAACGCTGTTCGACAAGCAACGTTCGGGGTACAGGTGACACCTTCTCTGCAGCAATAGCCGCAGGGCTAGCTAAAGGATCGTCCGCTCTTGAGTCCGTAAGGAAAGCGCAGGCCTTCACCGCCGAAGCGGTCCATCGTGCCGTAAATTGGAAACTTGGCTCCGGCCAAGGACCAATCGATCATCTAGGTCACTTCGACACAGCCCGCCTAGACTGAAGGCGCTCAAACCTGATTGGGCCTTTGGGAGAAACTTGTGACGCGAGAGCAGTGGCGAAAAGACTATGAGGCCGGCGAAGTCCGGGACCTTGACTATGAGACGATGAGCGGTCTCCCAGTAGCGCCGCTCTATGCGCCCAATGATGACAATGTCGACGAATCCATAGGTTGGCCTGGCCAATACCCGTATACCCGCGGTGTGCACCCAAGCGGATACAGGGGCAGGTTATGGACAATGCGGATGTTTGCAGGTTTCGGCACTCCAGAGGATACGAACGAACGATTCAAGGAAATTCTCGCTGCCGGTGGGGGAGGCTTGTCGACAGCTTTCGATATGCCAACGCTTATGGGTCTCGATAGTGATGACGTTCTATCAGTAGGCGAAGTTGGCCGATGTGGCGTAGCTGTGGACACCATCGAAGATATGGGCGCCCTTTATAACGATATTGACCTTGAAAAGACAACGACGTCGATGACAATCAATGCTCCTGCGGCGCCTATTTGGGCGATGTTTGTAGCGAACGCTGAAGAACGAGGTGCTGATAGAAGCCGGTTGGGTGGAACGCTTCAAAATGACATTCTTAAGGAGTACCAAGCTCAAAAAGAATGGGTTTTTCCTCCAAGGCCCTCAATGCGTCTGGTAGCAGACACCATCGAATTCGCGAAAAATGAAATGCCGCGGTGGAATTCAGTATCAATAAGCGGTTACCACATCAGAGAAGCAGGCTCTACAGCAGCACAAGAGTTAGCTTTCACTTTGGCTAATGGATTCGCGTATGTCGAAGCGGCGACTCAGCGAGGCCTGCCTGTAGATGACTTCGCTCCAAGACTGAGCTTCTTTTTCAATGCACATATTGATTTCTTTGAGGAGATTGCTAAATACAGGGCAGCTCGCAGAATCTGGGCGCGATGGATGAAAGAACACTATGGAGCCCGAGATCCCAAATCAATGATGCTGCGCTTCCATACCCAGACGGCAGGAGTGTCGCTGACAGCGCAACAACCTGAAATAAACGTTGCACGCACAGCAATCGAAGCTCTTGCCGGGGTGTTGGGAGGCACGCAGAGTCTGCACACCAATTCAATGGACGAGGCACTGGCTCTGCCCACCGAAAAAGCAGCCCGAATAGCTTTGCGCACCCAGCAAGTGATTGCTCACGAAACTGGGGTCACCGATGTCGTGGACCCCTTAGGCGGAAGTTGGTTCTTAGAAGAATTGACTGACCAGTTAGAAGCGGAAGCGGAGGCAATGTTCGGTCACATCGCCGAAGCTGGGGACGGATCGATGTTGGAGGGAGCGTTCGAACTGATTGACGAAGGTTGGTACCAAGGAAATATCGCCGACTCGGCTTATGACTTCGAAAAGAAAGTGAACGCTGGTCGTCGAATTGTCGTCGGTGTCAATAATTTCACCGAAGGTAACGAGGAAGACCAAATTGACCTCCTAAAGATCACGACGGAAGATGAGCAACGCCAGATCAAGAACCTCCAGCAGATAAAGGCTGACCGAAACCAAGGATCTGTTGATGAAGCTCTCATTGCCTTGAGTCGTGCAGCGGAAACGGACGCGAATCTGATGTTGCCGTTAATTGACAGTGTCAGAACACGGGCGACGGTAGGGGAAATCATGAACACGCTTGCTGAGGTGTTTGGCCGATATCAAGAAAAGCCTTTTATCTGAACAAGAGTGGCCGTTCCGTTTGGCTTGCAAAGAAGGGTAGGGTCAGACCAAGCGAAATTGGTCGACGGGGAATCAATGCTGCAATCGAAAGCACTCAAATTGCTCACAACGATGCTTTCACTCACCGTGTTTGTGGCAGCGTGTGGAGGTGGCACCGACCAAACACAACTTGAACGCGAACTGCAGGACAAAGCGGGAGGCGACATTCTTCCAGTAGAACTTGGATTAGTTGACTGCCCGGAAGACGTCGTAAAGACCCCGGAATCGGTATTCATCTGTGCCAGCGAAGTGGCCGGCCAGTATTACGAACTGCAAGTCCGCATCATTGATGAACAAGGACAGTACAAGTACGCGCATAAGCATTATCCACTCCAACTCGTTAACACCGAAGCGCTGTTAGCAGATGAAGTGGCTTACGAAGTCGGTTTCGATGTCATGATCGATTGCGGTGACGACGAATATTTGGTCGCCCCCATCGGGAGTACCTTCAATTGTGTAGCGACCCGAATAGAGGGTGAGGCTCAAGCCACTATTGAAGTTCGACTTGAAAATGAGCAAGGTCGAATCAAATGGGATCTCGTCCGATCTTGATCCTTTGATAATCGCCACCTGCTTGATGCCATGAACCTTCTGGATGTCAGCAACATCTCTTTGGCGTTCACGGAAAAAAAGCTTTTCTCAGATCTCTCATTCACAGTGGGAGACAAAGAGAGGGTTGCAGTATTGGGAGTTAACGGGTCCGGAAAGTCGACGCTGCTAGCGACGCTTGCTGGTAGAGAGAACCCCGATCAAGGGCTCATTCGTCGTCGACGGAATTTATCGGTCGCTGTCTTGCTGCAACGGCCACATCTCGGTGATGGAACGGTAAACGACGCGATCGGCCAGAGCTGGCAGGGAAGAGCTGCGATAGATCGCCTTGGTTTGACGACGCTTTCGGAGAAAAAGATTTCATCGCTCTCGGGCGGTGAACAAAAGCGAGCTGCCCTAGCTGCGGTGCTTCATGACCAAGACGCCGACTTGTTGCTGTTGGATGAGCCAACAAACCACCTAGATATTGAAGGAATCGAGTATCTCGAAAGTGTCATACACGAATTCTCGGGTGGTGTTGTTTTCGTTTCTCACGACCGTCATTTGATCGATCGTGTAGCTACGAAAACCATAGAGCTAACTGCTGACGGCTGCTATGTGACTGAAGGCGGATACCAAGAACACCTGTTAGCTAAAGCTGATCGGGAATACAAAGCAGAACGTGATGAGTCGACGAGGCTTGTGTTGGCTCGAAAGGAATTGGCATGGCTGCAGCGAGGAGCTCGGGCTCGACGGAGAAAGCCTAAATCGCGTCTTGCTATCGCCCATCGAACACTCGAAGTTATACAAAAAGAAGACTCGCGATCTGGCTCGCTTGCCTTGACTGAATTCGACCAGAAACGGTTAGGGCGCAAAGTGGTCGACCTTGAGCAGGTCGCAGTGTCGGTAGGCGACCGGACTCTATTCGACGATGTAAATATCAGTCTTTCCTCTAGCGAACGCCTTGGGGTGGTAGGTCCTAACGGCTCGGGAAAATCGACACTTCTGAATATTATTGCTGGGGTTAGAGAGCCCGACGAAGGGATCGTGGGGTTTGGGCAGACCGTTCGTATCGGATATTTCGATCAGATGGGCGAAGCACTTGATCAAGATGCGACAGTTGAAGAGGTGATTGCTGGTCCAGGTGCACGATTGGACCACAACCAGGCTGCGCTTTTGCGTCGATTCTGGTTTGAACCGGCCACTCACCGAGCTCAGATTCGCTCTCTATCTGGTGGAGAGCAACGACGGTTACAGCTTTTGGGTGTATTGGCGGCGGAACCTAATGTTTTGCTGCTTGATGAGCCCACCAACGATCTCGATATAGACACACTGCGAGCTCTTGAAGATTGGCTCGACACATTTAATGGGGCTTTAGTCGCCGTTACCCACGACCGCATATTTCTGGAGCGTGTAGTCGACCATGTGGTGGCCATCGGAAACGACGGTTTCAGGCATTTAGGGGCAGGGGAAGCCGTATGGGAACAAGCAAGGTCTAAACCGAATTTAAGCGACCGCAACAAGAAAATGCGCGGTGACAAAGCGAAATCAAGTGGGCGCTCAATGTCGACTCTTCGGCATCTCCTTAAAGACGTTGAATCACAACTCCAGCAACTTGTCAGCGAACGCGATGTTTGTGTCGCCCGCCTAGCTGAGGAAAGCCTTTCATATGACTCTCGCCGGAAGATTTCAAGTGAACTAGCGGTCGCCTTAGAGCAGCTGGAACTGGCGGAGCAAGGTTGGATTGACATATCGGAGGAGATGGAGGGGCGTGCCTAGTCGCTCCGCTACTCTGCGCCATATGAACCGGCACACACATGATTCAAGTGGAGACCTACGACCGTTGCGTCACCGTCGACCGTTTGTTCACTGGACAGCGGTCATAGTATCGGCGGCCATGGTCTTAGCTGGCTTTTCAGCGTTAGTTGCTGCTCTATGAGTGAGGTACAAGAGGCCTCGTTTCAACAGTTGTCCCTAGAGCGTTTGTACGAGATATTGCGCCTGCGGGTACAAGTCTTCGTCGTGGAACAGGAGTGTGCATATCCAGAAATTGACAACATCGATTTCGACGCGAGTCATCTTTGGATTGATGATGCCCAAGGGCTGGCTTCGTATCTGCGAGTTGTTAAAGATAAAGACTGTTACAGAATCGGGCGGGTAGTAACACGTGCTGATGCTCGGTCCCAGGGATTGAGTCGAAAACTAATCCAACACGTCTTGGCTGCAACAGGCGGCCCGTGGGTTCTTTCGGCACAGGCATATCTGCACGATTGGTATAACAATTTGGGATTTACTCAAACCGGTTCAGAATTTCTCGAAGATGGTATCCCGCACATCCCGATGTCCAAAGAGGTTGGTTAGGGCCCGTCGCCCCAACTAATTTCGGACGTCGACCACTGTTCTCCCTTGAACCTTTCCGGCAAGGATCTCCGAACCTAAACGTGGAACTTCTTCTAACCCGACAATGGTTGTCATCTCGGAGAGAGTTTCTCGGTTCAATAGCTCGTCGAGTCTGTCCCAGGCTTGGACCCTTTTCTCGAATGGGCACATAACGGAATCGATGCCTAAAAGATTGACGCCGCGAAGAAGAAAAGGAATCACAGTTGTGTCAAGCCCGTTGCCGCCTGCAAGTCCACACGCAGCGACACTTGCTCCGTACTGCATTTCTGTCAGAACGTGAGCGAGAGTGGTGTCGCCGACGGCGTCAATGCAGCCCCCCCAACGTTCTGAGGAAAGTGGGCCGGAAGCCGGCTCAGCTAACTCTTCTCGAGCTACGACTTGGTTAGCCCCCAGTTTGATCAAATAGTCACTTGTCTCAGGTCGCCCAGTAGAAGCGGCTACCTGGTAGCCAGCTTGGGCAAGCAGGTGAACACCGACGCTACCAACACCGCCGGCCGCTCCGGTAACTAGCACTGGTTGGGTGCCGACTCCCTGGTTTTCTAGTGCCTGCATCGCCAACATGGACGTCAACCCTGCGGTGCCGACACTCATTGCTTCGAGTTCAGATAGGCCCTCCGGGAGTTTCACGAGCCAGTCGGCGTTCACGCGAGCCTTTTCTGCGTAACCACCCCAATGGGCCTCTCCCACGCGCCAACCGGTCAAAACAACTCGGTCCCCTTGGGCATATCGATCATCGCTGGAGGCGCTAACAACTCCAGAAAAATCGATGCCAGGCACATGCGGATAGTCACGAACTAACCGACCGATACCGTTGAGGACCATTCCGTCCTTGTAGTTCAAAGTGCTGTAAGAGACGTCAACTGTGACGTTTCCTTCTGGGAGCTGGTCGTCTTCTAGTTGGGTGATTTCTGATGAAACGGCTTTGTCAGCCTGAGTTAGAACCACCGCCCGGAATGTCATAAATCCTCACTTGTTCATCGTCCCTCTAAGGGAGTTAAGTCGAGCATGGACTTTAGCCTTCTACTGCTTGCCTGTCCTATGTCCTCGCCAGCTGAGATCTGTAGGCTAGGCGTATGTCCGAAAGACAGATTGTCAGCGTTACTGAAACGGCGCTCGAAAAGGTCCTCGAACTTCGTGCTGGAGAAGAAGATGAGCAGGAGCTTGCTTTAAGGATCGAAGTCGTTGGAACCCAAGGGGTCGACTACTCCTATGACCTCGCATTTGAGGTTCTTGGTGAAGCAGATTCTGATGACGTTCCCACACATGTTGGTGGCGGGCTAACTGTTCTGGTTCCTGGCCGAGACGCCGCGAAACTTGAAGGGGCAACACTAGATGTCCCTAGTAATGCTAATCAGGTGGGCCTAGTGCTTCGTAATCCAAACCGACCCGATCTTGGTCCGAACGCGACCTTAGATCTTTCAGGGACTATCGAAGAACAGGTCCAAGAGGTTTTGGTTAAGCGAATCAATCCTTCGATTGCCGCTCATGGTGGATACGCAGAATTAATCCGGGTCGAAGGATCTACCGTGCTGGTCAAGTTGGGCGGCGGTTGCCAAGGCTGCGGAATGGCAAACGCAACAGTTACAGCTGGTATTGAAAAAACGCTGACTGAACTCATAGATGGCGTTGACCATGTGCTTGACATAACCGATCACACGTCAGGTGAAAACCCGTACTTTGCGGCAACTTGATAGATAACTATCAAGACCACATGGCGTGTTTCGGCTAGTGCCGCCTAGACTCTGACCAGATCGGAAATCCTTGGGGGTGAGGTGCGAGGCATCATTGGATATGGGACTTATGTTCCCTACTACCGTCTAGACCGGGCGAAAATTACCGCTGCTATGGGTTCAGGCGGAGGTAGAGGCCACCGAGCCGTAGCAGGATACGACGAAGACACCACAACCATGGGTGTCGAGGCAGCACGTAATGCTCTGCGTGGTAGCACTGTGACGCCATCGTCCATATGGTTCGCGACTGCAAATCCAGCATATTTGGATAAAACTAATGCGACTGCCATCCAGGCTGCTCTTGATTTACCGCAGGAGACTTGGGCTGTGGATGCCGGAGGGTCGGCGCGATCGGCAGAGGCTGCAATTTTAGGAGCTCGGGGCACTTCGGGCATTTCAATGGCAGTGATTTCTGACCTGCGTACAGGTAACCCGACGAGTAATGATGAAAGTAGCGGTGGCGACGCGGCCGCCGCGATTTTGTTCGGAGATGACGAAGACGCGCCTATCATCGCCCACGCAATGGGGGCGGCCGCATCGACCGGAGAATTTCTTGACCGTTACAGACTGCCGGGAGAGAGCGCCAGCCGAATTTGGGAAGAACGGTTTGGTGAACAGGCATACCTAGCGTTGGCTGAAGATGCTATTGAGCGAGCTATCAAAGAGGCAGACTTAGCTCTCGAAGACGTAGACAAGGTTGTTATAGCGGGGCTTCACGCAAGAGCAGTTAGAAGCCTTTCAAAAATTGCCGGCGACAAGTTGGTTGATGATCTGGCTGCACGCATTGGCAATCCCGGGGCTGCTCAACTACCACTGCTAGTTGCATCAGCATTGGATAATGCGGCCCCCGGAGAGACAATTCTTTGTATCCATCTAGCTGATGGCGCTTACGCGAGTGTTCTTCGTACTACGGATGCAATTGCCGACTACACGCCATTCTCGAGCGTTGAATCCCAGATTGAAAACGGTAGCGACAGCCTTGATTACAACCTGTACCTAACATGGCGAGGATTTCTTGACAGAGAAGCACCTCGTCGACCTGATCCAGATCGTCCCGGAGCACCTCCGGCGTTTCGGTCAGAAGACTGGAAATACGCCTTTGTTGGTTCCCGTGACCGTTCTTCGGGGGCCATTCATTTGCCACCGATGAGGGTTTCTATGGATGGCGGTGCCGTGGACGATATGGAGCGAATCAGGATGGCTGATACTCCAGCAACCATCGCTACGTTTACGGTTGACTACCTCGCATTCTCGCTATCTCCCCCGACAGTTGCGGTCGTAATCGACTTTGATGGCGGCGGCAGGTTCCAAGCAGAAATGACGGATGTAGATCCAACCGAGGTAAAAATTGGGGATCGGGTGGAGATGACTTTCCGCCGATTATTTACCGCTCAAGGGATACATAATTACTTTTGGAAGGCTCGCCCACTCGCAGATTGACTGGAATTCTTTAGTATCCCTGCAGGGATACGCTCTTATCTACCAAACTGGTATTACACAACAAAGGAAAAGTGACATGGCCTCACATGGCATAAAGGACCAGGTCGCCATCGTCGGTATGGGCTGCACGCCCTTCGGCGAGCACTGGGATAAAGGCGCCGACGACATGCTCGTCGACGCAGCACACGAGGCTTACGCCTCGGCGGGAGTGAACCAAGATGATATTGATGCCTTCTGGCTAGGAACCATGGGATCAGGAGTGTCGGGGTTAACGCTTTCGAAGCCGCTACAAATTGATTACAAACCCGTTAGCCGTTTGGAAAATATGTGCGCTACTGGCTCGGAAGCTTTTCGAAACGCCTGTTACGCGGTTGCCTCCGGCGCCTACGACGTAGTAATGGCGATCGGAGTTGAAAAGCTCAAAGACAGTGGGTATTCAGGTCTGACAGGTAGTAGACCACCTAGCGATGGAACTGATTCGTCCCTGACGGCTCCAGCAACGTTCAGCCTTTTGGCACCCGCCTACGCTCATAAGAATGGTCTCGACGACGAGACTATGAAAGAGGTTCTGACTCGTATCGCGTGGAAGAACCACAAGAATGGCGCACTAAACCCGCGGGCCCAGTTCCGTAAAGAAGTAGCCAAAGAGACAATCGCAGGTTCTCCGCTGGTAGCGGGGCCACTGGGTATCTTTGACTGTTCAGGTGTTAGCGACGGTTCAGCTGCAGCGGTCATAGTTCGCGCTGAAGATGCGCACCGATACACCGACAAACCCCTGTATGTGAAGGCATTGAGCTTTTCTTCAGGACCAGCAACTGGAGCGCTGGACCCAAGCTATGACTACACAACTTTCCGAGAAGTTCGTGCATCAGCGGAGGAGGCCTATAAGCAGGCCGGTATCAACGACCCCCGGAGCCAAATTGCAATGGCGGAGGTGCACGATTGCTTCACGCCGACCGAGCTGGTGTTGATGGAAGACCTTGGCTTCGCTGAAGAAGGAACTGCCTGGAAAGAAGCGCTCAATGGAACCTTCGACCTCGACGGTGACCTACCAGTAAACCCGGACGGCGGTCTTAAGAGCTTTGGCCATCCAATTGGAGCGTCAGGTTTGAGGATGCTCTTCGAATGTTGGCTACAACTCAGAGGCGAGGCACCACCTGAACGTCAAATCGATTCTGACAAAACACTTGGTTTGACCCACAACCTGGGCGGCCAGCCTGGAGCTTGTGTCTCGTTCGTCTCAGTCGTCGGATCTGAAATCGGCTAATTCGAACTGCAATACTAAAATTCAACGACCGTTCATTCTCGCCATGTGAATGGACGGTCGTTGCGCGTCCATCAACTATTTCGCAGGTGGCTTCCTACTGTTGATTTGATTTGATTGCTTTGATTATCTGTGCCGCTATGCCAGACGCGTCAAGCCCCAACTCAGTGTGGAGTTCTGACTCGGTGCCGTGAGGCAAATAGTCGTCCGGAGTACCGATTTGCAACAACCGAGGAATCGGTCCAGACCGTCGCTGCAGGGCATCGGCAACGAGGCTGCCAAATCCGCCAACCCTAGTTCCATCCTCAATGGTGACCAGCAAGGGAAAGTCTATGATCGAGCGGATCATCTCCTTGTCAACCGGCTTTAAGACTCTGGGATCCCACAGGGCAGCCCGCACGCCTTCTTCAGCTAGCAAACTCGCAGCGGTGGTGGCTGCTGTCAACATCTTGCCCGCTGCCAATATGGCCACGTCCTCGCCTTCATGAATGAGACGGGCGTTCATTCCTTGGCCAACATGGTCTGACTCTGTGGCGGTACCTCGAGGCCATCGAATTGCAACAGGCCCATCCTCTATTTTGAGTGCCTGGTCCAACATCACGGGCAACTCTTGAAGGGATGAAGGTGCGAATATGGTCATGCCCGGTACGCGTGCATACATAGCGATGTCGTGAACCCCATGATGGGATGCGCCATCGGGTCCAGTAATCCCGGCCCTGTCGATACAGATAACGACGGGAAGGCCATGCAACCCAATGTCGTACATCACCTGGTCAAAGCCGCGTGCCAAGAAGGTCGAATAAATAGCTACGAAAGGTCTAAGCCCTGCCTTGGCCATCCCAGCCGCTGATGTCAAGGCGTGCTGTTCAGCGATTCCAGTGTCGAAAAATCGGTCGGGGTATTGCTGCTGGAAAGGAAGTAACCCAGTAGAACCTGGCATTGCAGCGGTAATCGCTACAACGTCGTCGCGATGTTCAGCAATGTTCATCAAAGCTTGGCTGAACTCGGAGGTGAAGGTATTCCCACCCTTTGACGAAGAGTTACCAGTCACGGGGTCAAATAGTCCGATGTCGTGAAGGTGTTTCTCGTCGTCAGCCTCCGCTGGTGCGTAGCCGCGACCTTTATCCGTTAAGACATGCACCACTATCGGCCCATCTTCGTATGAAGAGGCGTCGCGGAAAGCGGATTCAAGTGCCTCGATATCATGTCCATCGATGGGTCCGAGGTAACGGACCCCAAGCGTTTCAAAAAAAGCCGGAGGTTCCCACATCTCACGCATCGCTGCGGCCGCCCCGGATAAGCCTCGCTTGACCTCACCTCCGAGGGGTAAGCGACTGAGAATACTGGTTACTGCTTGACGTCCTTTCACGTAGTTTGGTGATTGACGTAATCGAGACATGACAGTGGCTAGGCGACTAACCGTTGGCGCATAAGACCTTCCGTTGTCATTGAGAACAATGACAGCACGTTGACCGTAATGACCGAGATTATTTAGCGCTTCGAATGCCATACCTCCAGTCATTGAGCCATCACCGATGATCGCTACCACTTGTCTGTGTTCGTGGCCTGTTAGATCGAAGCCAGCAGTGAGACCTGATGCCCAGCTGAGCGAAGTTGAAGCATGGCTGTTCTCCACTACGTCATGCTCTGACTCTTCACCGCTGGGATATCCGGATAAACCATGACGTTGCCGGAGGCTCGTGAACTTGTTTGAGCGTCCAGTAACGATTTTGTGCACATAGCTTTGATGCCCGGTGTCCCAGAGAATTACATCTCTCGGCGACTCGAATACTCGATGTACAGCCAGTGTTAGCTCCACCGCGCCTAGGTTGGATCCCAAGTGACCGCCGGTCCTAGAAACGGCTTCAACCAAAAATTCCCGAATCTCGCTACAGAGTTCTTGAAGCTGCTCGTTATCAAGTGCACGCAGATCTGCGGGACTTTGGATTTTTTCTATGTGCATAGGGTGGTTACTAGCTGGCCGGAATACGGGTCACACTACCTGCTAAAGGCCGATTGACACCGCGGGTTAGACGACTCTTGTCAACTAAACCGGATTCTTGAGAGCCACCTGGCACACCCCATTCCTATTGCCAAGACAATTAGGCCCGCCAAACCGTCAATCCAATAGTGGTTGGCGGTGACAACAATGCCAAAGCTGGTCGCAACTGGATATGTCCACATGGCGGCACGAGTCCACCGAGATTTCAAAATTGGAATCAAAGCCAGGGCACACCATGCCGCCCAAGCAAGATGAAGGCTAGGCATAGCAGCCCATTGATTTGAGATTGCTTGCAGTGTCCCTGAATCGAATGACCAAAGACCTCCATGAACTGAGAGGGTGTCAACGAAAGTAAAACCAGTCATTGAGCCGCCGTAAGGGGGTGGTGTTGATAACAATCTGGGCGGCATGAGAGGAAATGCGGCGAAACCAATTAGCCCTAGAGCAGTGGTTATGGCGAGTCCCGTGCGATATCTCAGAAATCGTGCAGGGAACTTTCTAAATAAAAATATCCCGGTACCGATAGTCACGACGAAGTGAAGACTTCCGTAGAACACATTCCAGAACCACAAGAACCACCCCCAGTCAATGAAAAAGTTCTGGAGTTGCTCCTCGAAAAACAAACCGAATTTTTTTTCCAGATCAATGACTCGCGTAGCGTTGTCGGCTGCGGACGTCGTCGTCGCTGCGAATAAACCGTTCGAGCCGAACTGATTCCTGATTCGTGCATAAACCAAATAGAAACCAAGTACGAACAGAACCTCTTTCCACCAACGCTTTTTATCGGCAGCGGTTTCGAGCGATGTCAAAGCCCCCCCTCCATGTTTTGGCGGCGTGGGCCAAATATGAACGGCACCACCCCAGCGAGGCTTGCGATGAGAGTAACAGCGTAAGTTAGGAGCCCTAACACCACGCTCTGGCCGCTAGCAATGTAAGAACCGCCCAGAAAAAAGACTAAGGCTGCTTCTCTGACGCCCAGTCCGCCAATTGCGATGGGCAGTACCTGCGCAACAAAAACCATCGGGATAAATGCAAACCAAGTTGCTGTTCCTAGATGTATCCCAATGGAGTTAGCGATACATATGACCGCGACGATAAGACACCCCTGAAATGCAACAGCCACGGTTAGTAGCCGCATCATTGAACCAGGAACTTTTCGGTAAATCTTGAGACCCTGATGAACAGCAACCAGTGAAGCAGTCGCGCGGTTCTGGCCTTGGAGTCGACCTCCAAAGCGGGGGTGTTGTGCAACAAAGATCAGAACAGATAGCAGGGCCAATGTGCCTAGAGCCGCCGCTAGGGCAGCTGCACCTCTTCGACTAGACGCGAGGCTGGGATTCAGGATTAGGGCGCACAGAGTGATGACCGGTAACACCAGCCAACCAGTCAATCGTTCGATTACGACCGAAGCGAAAGCTTGCGAATGGTCGCGAATTTCGGCTCCCAGCCGGGTTACACGCAAAATATCGCCGCCCACGGTCGTTGGTAGGAAATTTCCTACGAATTGACCTGCCAAGAAATAGCCAAGCACCCTAGAGAAACTTAGAGTCGCGCCAAGTGTCCTACATACCTCGAGCCAACGAACTGAGGCCAGTGTGAATGCAGCCAGCGTGGCGGCCAGAGACCCACTGAGCCATAGCCAACTCGTGGCCTGCCACTCAGGCCAACGCGCTTGCAGATCATCGGCTGGAAACTGAGTTAGCAATAACGTCAACATGGCCGAACTTGCAACAATGCGAAGTCCAAGGGAGGCCTTTTTGGGCAAACGGAAGGAGTAATTCAGCTTCGAGAACACGAGAGATGGAAGACTAGGCCGAAGCTGCGGCTCTGAGAAGTCTAAATTGGCGTCGACCAAGGTACTGTGGCGCCGAATCTAACTCAGACTCAAGAGAGGTACATGTGAGCGTGACACCGCTTTCCCCGTTACTGGACCGAGACCTGATCCAAGACACTCTTTTCGAGGCGATGTCGAATGGAGGAGAGTGGGCAGAGGTTTTTGTTGAGGATCGGCAGAACGCTTCAGCCGACTTTGACGAGGGTCGAGTCGAAGCGATGGCGTCGAGTAGAGATTTAGGCGCGGGAATTCGTGTGACAGTTGGAGAAGTCACGGGATTCGCCCACACTTCCGACCTGACACGGAATGGTCTAGTCGAGGCAGCGCAAGCTGCTGCTGCTGTGGCAAAAGGAGGATCTCATGTTGACCCGATTGCTCTCAGCGGAAACGGATTAGCCGAAAGTAACGCAAGAATTTTGCCGGAATCTGTTTCCAAAATTCGCAAAGTTGAATTGTTGGAACGAACGAATACTGCTGCGCGAGCAGAGAATGCAGCTATTACACAGGTAAACGTTCGATATTCAGAAGGTCGCCGCCGGGTGCTGGTTGCAAACACCAACGGGCTCTTCAACGCTGATGACCAGACTCGTACGTTACTGTCGGTGAATTGTGTAGCGACCGGAGACCAAGGTTTGCAGACAGGACGAGAAACCGTCGGGTACACGGTTGGATTTGAACTATTCGAAGACCACGACGTCGAGGCCATGGCACGGAGAGCAGCCGCTCGGGCGATAACGAAATTGGCGGCACGCCCAGCGCCCAGCGGACAATTACCAGTGGTTATAGAACGAGGAGGGGGAGGAGTGCTTTTCCACGAGGCGTGCGGTCATGGTCTCGAAGCAGACCTCGTTAACAAAGGGGCATCAGTATTCCGTGATCGGGTTGGAGAACTCGTTGCCGCTCCTTCAGTCACATTGGTCGATGACGGGACAATGGGGGTCGAATGGGGCACCGTGGCGATTGACGACGAAGGATGTCCGACCCAGCGAAATGTTCTAATCGAAGACGGAATTCTCACCGATTACATGTGGGACCACCTACAAAGTCGTTCTGCTGGCAGGCCCGCATCCGGTAACGGAAGACGGCAGAGTTACCAACATTTGCCTATGGTTCGCATGACTAACACCTTCGTAACCAATGGGGAAGCCGCACCCGACGACATCATCGCAGACACCAAGAATGGGGTGTACGTCGCTCAATTGGGTGGCGGTCAAGTTAATACCGCGACAGGTGACTTCGTTTTCGGTATGACGGAGGCTTATCTCATCGAAAACGGTGAGATAACGGTACCCCTACGGGAGGGAAACCTGATCGGTAACGGCCCAGAAGTCTTGAAAAATATAGAAGTGATAGGAAACGACTTTGCTATGGGTAGCCCCGGCACCTGCGGTAAAGACGGGCAAGGTGTCCCGGTCGGAGATGGGCAGCCAACGCTCAGAGTTGCAGCACTAACTATTGGTGGTACCGCAAGTTGAGCGACACCACTGAACTTCCTGACCTAGCGGATGAACTCGTCTCACTCGCTCGCGAGAATGAACAAATAGAGGTTTGTGTATCAAGAAACCGTTCAACAACAATAAAGGCTTATTCGGGCGAGGTTGAATCGGTTCGCTCAGGAAAGTCTGAAGCTGTCGGTATCAGAATAATCGTTGACGGACAACAAGGATTTGCTAGCGCTGGCTCGCTTGACCGTAGGGTGGTGAGTCAAGTAGTTGAAGAAGCTCGCGGAAACCTGCAGTTTGCTGAAAGCGACCCACACCAAGGAATCGCTTTACCCGATGGAGTTGACCCCCCGAACCTTGACCTAGTCGACCCAGCCATTCTCCGTATGAGCGACGAACAGAAGTCATCGCTCGCAATCGAGCTCGAGCGGCGATGTCTATCGGCAGATTCGCGAGTGAACAGCGTACGGTCGGCAGCATGGTCTGATGGGTGGGGTGAATTCGCTTTAGCCTCAACAAGTGGCATATCGATCTACACCGAAGGTGGAAGCTGCTCGGTGGGCGTTCAACCTCTTGCCGTGGAGGGGAATGAAACTCAGATTGGCTACGCGGGAGATGCCGCTCGCCGACCCGATGTGCTCGATATAGATCGAGTCATCACTGAAGCGGTTGACAGTGCGACGGGAATGCTCGGAGCAACGAAACCAACTTCAGAACGCTTAACAGTGGTTTTCGAACCCGGAGTTGCTGCCGCCTTTCTTGGAACTGTTGTGGGCGCGCTGACAGGTGATCGTGTCATCAAAGGAAGGTCACCGTTTGCTGAACGGTTAGGTGAACAGGTTGGTGCCTCAATGTTGACGCTATTTGACGACCCAACAAATATTGATTCCTTAGGCGCTGACAATCACGATGGTGAAGGCCTGGCAGCTCGAAAAAATATGATCCTTGAAAACGGCGTCTTGTCACAGTTCCTACATAATTCCTATACGGCTCGCCGAGCAGGGGTGAGTTCTACAGGTTCGGCAGTTCGCGGTCCCCGTTCCACCCCAAATGTAGGCGTGCATGCCCTGTGTCTAGACCCAGGAACAGGTGATAGAGAAGCCCTGTTCGACAATGTTGTCAACGGCGTATTCGTGCGTGGCGTGAATGGTTTACACAGTGGGGTCAACCCAGTTAGCGGCGATTTTTCAGTTGGTGCTTATGGGCACAAGATAAGAGATGGAGGACTAGCGGAACCGTTTAGCGAAGCGACGATCGCCTCAACTCTTCAAAGAATGCTTCTGGATGTAGTAGCAATTGGTGGAGATTTTGAGTTCTTGCCGAGCGGGTCAGGTATGGCATCTATCGCAATAGAGGATGTTGCGCTCTCGGGTATATAGCTCACTTAGGCAAATAAAGCAGGGCCGTTGATACGCTGCTGCCGTGCCTTCTTCGCCGAAACCGGAAGCGCTTGAGCGACACCCACACTTAGCCCAGCCTTGTCCTGAAGGCTGGGTTCGGGTGGATTTTCATTCACACACCATGTGGTCAGGAGATTCGACCACAACTCCAGAAGAACTTCGAGAGTGCGTCGCCGCATCAGGCATTGACGTTCTTTGTATTACCGACCACAACGCGATTAAAGGAGCGGTAGAGCTGGCTGATCTACTTCCGTGCCGAGTAGTTGTAGGCGAAGAGCTAAAGACGCATGCAGGCGAAATAATTGGCCTTTTTTTACAAGAACGGATACCGCAGGGGATCCCCCCGGCGCAAGCCGCTCGAGACATCCGTGATCAGGGTGGCATTGTTTACGTTCCTCATCCGTTTGATGAGATGAGGAATAATTTGAGGTCAGACGTCTTAGACGAGTTAGTTGCGGCAGATCTCGTCGACGGTATAGAGGTGCTGAATGGAAAGACGAGTTTGAAGAACCTGAACCAGAAGGCTGTTACTTACGCTAATGAACACGACCTAGCAATAGGCGCTGGGAGTGATGCTCACGTCGCTGAGGCCATAGGAGCCGCATATCTGGAAATGCCAGATTTTGATAGCCCTGAACAATTTCTGGATGCGATGCGCCATGGCAACCCCGTGGGCCACTACTACGACCCTCCAAGACGTTGGAGACCCCGTATTGTTCCATCAACAGCCGACTGATTATTTGTTTTCCTATCCACGGCTTCAACCATGCCAATTTTCCACGCAATCCTATTAGGTATCACTCAAGGTCTTACCGAGTTTTTGCCAGTCTCATCCAGCGGACATCTAGGAATAATCCCCTGGCTGTTCCGATGGAATGACTTTGCTGGCGACACGAGGATGGAAAATACGTTCGACGTAGCGCTTCACCTAGGGACGTTGATTGGATCAGTAACCTGTTTGTGGGGTGATGTCCGAACTTATTCTCGGGCCGGGTTTTTAGCGATAGTTAGGCGCGGAAGCTGGGATGAGGAAGCAAAATTTGGATGGTTCCTACTCCTATCAGCCTTGCCAGCTGCCCTAGTAGCGGCCCTTTTTGAGTCCTTCTTCCTGGCACAAAGCAACCGGATTGGTCTGATAGCGCTTGGATTAGTCACCTTTGGTTTTCTCTTGTGGGTGGTTGATGCACGGACCCAAAACGAGTCATCCACGAGTGACCTATCACTGTCGCGAGCTGCGGTGTTGGGTTGCGGTCAATGCCTGTCCTTGTTTCCTGGCGTTAGTCGTTCTGGGGTCACCATCACCATCGCCAGAAGGCTTGGTTACGGCCGGCCTGATGCTGCTCGAATCGCTTTTCTCATGGGTTTGCCAATTATTGGAGGAGCAGCTTTCTACAGGATGCTCGGGGTCGTTTCTGACGGCTTACCTAGTGGAATGTGGAACGCGCTTATCGTCGGAACCATTACTTCCGCCCTGACTGGTTGGCTCGCAGTACGCATAATGCTTCGCTGGGTAAGGACCCACAGTTACGCAGGCTTTGCCGCATACCGCGTGTGTTTAGCTTTAATGGTGGTGGCAGTGTTATTTGCTCGTTGAACAAACGTGAGCTACTGCGAACAAGAGCCGGGATTGACTGTCAGTCGCTTCCTAGTCCTTGGTTGTCTTTGATGTTTTGGAGTCAGAAGGTTTGTCCGCAGAACTAGAAGGTTTGTCCGCAGAACTAGAGGCTGAAGATTTACTTTCAGAGGAAGTACCTGATTCCTTAGTGCTTTCACTAGAGCCCGATGACTCTGAAGACTTGCTACCACCCGAGCGACTGTCGTTCTTATAAAATCCGCTGCCTTTGAAAGCTATGCCAACGTTGCCAAAGACTTTCTTTACATCCCCACCACAGCTTTCATCGGGACACGACGTGACCGGGTCATCAGAAAATGATTGACGCAGCTCAAACTGATCGTCACAAACGGTGCAGCGATATTGGTAGGTAGGCATGTTATGAGTTGGCTCCTGGCAGGCCTTAGAGGCCGACAGAAATTCTAGCGACGAGTAACGGAGCCGACACCTGCCAATAAGGAACGACAATTAGGTCTCATCGGCACTAGATTCCGGCTCATGATTCCGATTGAAGAGGCCCGAACCTATGTCATGGATCGTTGCGCGCCTCTAGCGGCTACCGCGACTGAAGTAGCTGACGCTTTAGGACTAGTTACCGCAGTCGATGTGACTGCGAAGGAATCACTCCCGCCATTTGCAAACACCGCAATGGATGGTTTCGCTGTCCGATCAACTGACCTGAGCACTATTCCTGCCCGGTTGCAAATCGTAGAAACGATTGCTGCAGGGCATAGCCCCGTCCGAGATGTTGGCGAAGGTGAGGCAAGCAGGATTATGACTGGAGCACCCATCCCCGTTGGAGCAGACGCAATCGTGATGGTCGAAAAGACTTCGGTCGATGGAAATATCGTCACGATCGAGACACAAGTTGACCCCGGCAACCATATTCGTCCTGCGGGTGACGACGTAGTGGAAGGCGACTTAGTTTTCCCGGCAGGTACACAATTGTCAGCTGGGCATTTAGGACTCCTTTGCAGTTTGGGTCTTCGCGAGATTCAGACATACCCACGCCTTCGAGTAGGGGTTATTTCCACTGGCGACGAATTGGTAGATGATGGGGGAGACTTAGCACCTGGGCAAATACGTGATTCAAATCGTCGAACTTTGCTTTCGTTACTCAGCGGAGATGGATTTGAACCCGTTGACCTAGGTCTCATTGCCGATGATGAGCTCGCCATCGAAACAGCCTTGGTTCAAGGCGCAGAAGAGTGTGATGCAGTCATCACTTCCGGTGGCGTCAGCATGGGCGACTTCGACTACGTAAAAGCGGTGCTCGATCGGATAGGAGAGATGAGGTGGATGCAGATCGCGATCAAGCCTGCCAAACCTTTGGCATTCGGCACGATCGAAGGTACCCCTATCTTTGGTCTCCCTGGAAACCCGGTTTCATCAATGGTGTCCTATGAATTGTTTGCCCGGTCAGGACTTCGTTCGATGATGGGGTCTCCTGAACCAATCAGACCAGTTATTCAGGGTGTGGCGGCAAATCCACTGACTAGACGGGCAGATGGAAAAATCCATTACGCGCGAGTATTGGCAAAACACGAAAACGGGAAAACACTTGTGTATCCGGTTTCAGGCCAGGGTTCTCACATGTTGGCGTCAATGGCACGGTCGAACGCCCTGGCTGTTTTGCCTGACGGTGAAGGGTGTGAAACCGGTGGACAGGTTGACGTCCTACTCCTTGACTGACATAAAAGTTGTTGAACAAGTGCCAACCTTGAAGCGTCGCTACCCTTGAAGCATCATGTATGAAGAAACCTCGGCTCAGGATTTAGTGGACCCATTCGGTCGCACAGTTCGTGACCTTCGTATTTCCGTAACTGACCGATGCAATTTCAGATGCCAATACTGCATGCCAGCAGAAGGAATGCAATGGCTTCCCCGAGAGGAGATTCTCTCTTTCGAGGAGATAGAGCGATTTGCTCGGGTATGTATTCAAGCTTTCGGATTCAACGGCATCCGCCTCACAGGAGGTGAACCGTTGGTTCGAGCACATCTCCCAGAGCTAGTGCAACGGTTGGCTCGCTTAGGTGTCGACGTCGCTCTTACCACCAATGGCGCCACACTGCGACTCCACGCTTCAGCACTTGCCGAAGCGGGCCTGAAACGAATCAACATAAGTCTTGACTCACTTCAGAAAGAACGGTTTTTGGAGCTAACAAGACGTGACGAACTTGACCGCGTCCTAGACGGAATCGATGCCGCAATTGATGCTGGTCTGAACCCTGTAAAGATCAATGTGGTCATGATGAGAGGAATTAATGACGACGAAATAATCGATTTCGCAGAATTCGGAAGAGAAAAAGGCGTGACTGTTCGCTTTATCGAATTCATGCCACTTGAAGCCGGAGACGTATGGAATGAAGGGTTAGTCGTCCCAGCGCAGGAAATCATCGAAACAATCGATCAGGCTATTCCTCTAGAGCCGGCGGTCCGGGGAAATGAACCAGCGGAGAGGTGGCGATATAGCGACGGCATCGGAGAAGTAGGGGTTATTGCTTCAGTAACCAAACCATTCTGCGGTGACTGTGACCGGGTTCGCCTAACAGCGGAAGGTCAATTCCGCACATGTCTTTTCGCTGTAGACGAATTTGATATGCGGGCTCTTCTCAGAAGCGAAGCTGGAGATGACGCGGTCGCAAAAGCTATCTCTGATGCAGTGGGAACCAAATGGGCAGGTCACGCGATTGGCCAAGTGAATTTCATTCGCCCCAAACGCACCATGAGTCAGATCGGAGGTTGAACAATGACTGGATCTGAACACTCAGAGCTAACGCATTTAGACGCATCTGGGAAGGCACACATGGTTGATGTGTTGGATAAGGATGTAACCCGGCGTCGAGCAATCGCGAAGTGTCGTATAGAAATGGACGCCACAACCGCTGCTGCCATCGGAAACGGAAAGCTAATAAAAGGTGATGTTTTGGCCGTAGCGAGAGTGGCCGGAATTCAGGCTGCCAAGCGAACTTCTGAATTGATTCCCCTCTGCCACCCTCTAATGATTGGAGCGGTTGCGGTCGACTTCGAACTAGAAGAAACATACGTAACGGTCATATCTGAGATTGAGACTCGTGATCGCACGGGAGTCGAAATGGAGGCGTTAACTGCCTGTTCTGTCGCCGCATTAACTATCTATGACATGTGTAAATCGGTCGACAAGAACATGGTGATAAGCGAATTAGCACTCTGGGAGAAGACCGGTGGAAAGTCTGGCCCCTACAGCCGGGATTAACTTCAGCAAGAACTAATTTCCAGTTAATGGAAATGAGGCATTGCATCAAGGGCACAGGGTCGTAATACTTAGTTGGCTGTATCTGGCCCTAGATGTTCTTGTGATTTAAAGACACCCTCACCTGTGTCGGAATGATCACAGCTATGTCAACGGCTAATCGACACGACGAAATATAGGAGGACAAGTCAACTTGACCGAAATCGTTCTCCTAGCACTTGCTCTTGTGTGGGCGATGGTGCTGGTACCCGGCTGGGTTCGTGCCTTCCTTGATCGCGGAGGCCGCCGTACTTCAATGGTGGCATGGCAACGACAGTTAACCACTTTGTCCCACTCATCGCCGGCGGCCGGAATGCCGGCACCGTTTGGGGCGCGCGTAGCCACAGTTGACCGGCGAGGGGTTTATCGGCGTCCGCGAAGTTCGATCCCTAACAACAGCCGCGAGGCAGCGGTGCGGCGTCGCGACGTTTTGCGTCTTTTAGCTTTGGGTTCGGGAATGACCCTTGTTGGTTGGGTAGCCGGGGGCCTTGCGATCGTTGGGGCGACACACTTGATTTTTGATGCTGTTCTCTTCTTCTACCTCGTACTTCTAAATCAGCGACGGAAAAAAGAGATTGAACGGCTCGCTCAAATTCACTATCTGAAGCCACAAATAGCTATAGCTGGAGAGCTTGCAGACGATGGCACAGGGCGAAGCGCCACCAAATAGCTTTAGGGGCCCGTTGGAGTCACCGCCTCAATCATCTACATCGACCAGTTTTGCTGTATCGTCCAAACGTCCCTATGGGGGTGTAGCTCAGTTGGTAGAGCGCTTCGGTCGCATCGAAGAGGCCAGGGGTTCAATTCCCCTCACCTCCACGTCAGTTAGAAAAATGCTTTGGTGTCGCCCTGTTGTGGGAGCTTCGCTAGGTGCTCTAATACTGCTTTTGTTGATCACAGGGTGCGCCGAGAGTTCTGCTGAACGTCTCTTTTCGGGGTTAGAGGTAGATCAGCCCCAGAGAATGCCGAATCCAGAGCTTATTGATACAGAGGGGCAACCTTTCGCGATGCGTGCGGATACGGAAGGGTCGGTGCGTCTTATTTACTTTGGGTTCACGTCTTGTCCAGATATCTGCCCAGTTCACTTATCTCAACTGAGTGACGTTTTAGATCGGCCTGGGATACCCCCCAACATCAGAGTTTTGTTCGTCACGGTTGACCCTGAGACCGATACCCCCGAAGTCATAAGAGCTTTCCTCGATCAATTCAACGCTGAATTCGTAGGTCTTACTGGAACGAAACAGAAGTTGGTTGAAGTCCAACGGCAATTCTCAGCTCTTGTGGCGTCACCGGCCGTAGATCAAAACGGAGAACTTCAAGACATAGGCCACGACGGACGAGTTTTTGCGTTTGCCCCAGATGGTCTCGGTAGGACCCAGTACCCGCACCCAACTCGACAGACAACATGGATGCATGACTTACCTATCCTTGCAACCCTCCGATAGCGTCCAGGTTTGAAACCAGTCGTGGTGAAAAGAAAGGGCTAATCCTTTGAGATTTTGGTGCTCAACGCTTGAAGAGCCATGGTCTTGGAGTTTTCGGGCCTATCCGGGAATATGGCTGGCAATGTTATGCCTGGTCATTCCGTACCTTGTTTTTCAAAGCAGAGCACCCAAAGGACTCAAAAACGAAAGATCTCAGCGCAGATTGTTTGTTCTAGGCGTAGTTCTTCTATGGATAGCAACCGATTGGCCCCTTGGGTTGTTAGGCGCCAGTTACTTAGCGTCTGCCCATATGTTGCAATTCCTCGTATACACGATGGCGGTGGCACCGCTTTTGTTATTAGGAGTGCCCGAATGGATGGCTAGACGAGTAATGGGCCACATGCGCCGGTATCGGGTCATGGGTCGATGCTCTCGGCCAGTTGTAGCTGGATTGTTGTTCAATGGCATGCTGATCTTCAGCCATTCACCCTGGGCAGTGGACAATTTGCGGGCCAGCCAATTCGGCTCGTTCGCCATGGATTTCCTATGGCTAATCGGTGGGCTTTTGGTGTGGGCTCCGTTGGCGTCTCCCATTCCAAAAGCCCACCGATTAGCC
>Ga0066850_10000023_pt1 | contig 73119 bp, 74 predicted proteins | sample ETNtaG_4_FD_67282 | JGI IMG/M metagenome (GOLD analysis project Ga0066850, IMG submission 67282) | Marine microbial and viral communities from oxygen minimum zone, Eastern Pacific Ocean - ETNP201406SV67 | ecosystem: Environmental > Aquatic > Marine > Oceanic | place: Pacific Ocean: Eastern... | reverse complement strand
ATTATCGTGAGAAGAATATTTTGGTGAACGAGACTTCAAGTACAAATAAAGTCTATAATGTGAGTTACCAATCCGATAGAATTGATTATACCGGTCAACTTTAGATTGATTATTAAACTTAATTAGGAATTAATAACATGTTAGTTTCGAAAGTCAAAAATAAATTACCTAAGAACTTTTATGAATCGCTGGAATTTAAGAAATTTCGGCCGAGTCAAGAAAAGGCAATAAATGCCGGGCTTTTGGACGGAAAAAACATGCTCGTTTGTTCCCCTACCGCGTCAGGTAAAACTTTTGTAGCAGAATTAGCCGGAATAAAACGGATTTTAGAAGAAGGTGGTAAAATGGTTTACATTGTTCCGTTAAAATCTCTGGCTTCCGAGAAGGCAGATGAATTCAAAGAAAAATATAGCGATTTTGGAATTCAAACTGCTTTATCTATTGGCGATCCTGATTCTAGCGAAGGCTGGCTCTCAAAATATGATATCATCGTTTGTACTAGTGAAAAATTTGATTCTCTCTTAAGACATAATATCAATTGGCTCAAAGATGTAAAGACAGTAGTTTTTGATGAAATTCACTTATTGAATGATGCTAAACGAGGTCCGACTTTAGAAATTATAATTACTTTATTGAAACGAGTTTTAAATAAAGTTCAAATTATTGGGCTAAGTGCCACAATCGGTAATCCTGCAGAATTCGCAAAATGGTTGGATGCCGAATTAGTTGAAGATAAATGGAGACCGGTAGAGCTACATCAAGGAATTTTTCATGAAGATGAATTGAAGTTTTTTGATTTGAAAAAGGATAAAGCAATTGCTAAATCTGTAAGTGATGATGTTCTTCGATTGGCGATGGATACAATCAGGATAGGTAAGCAGGCGCTTGTATTTTGTCCAACTAAAAAATCTGCTGAAGCAACTGCGGAAAAGATTGCTAATTTAATTCAGGAAGAAATTAATGAAGATATTTCAAGTAAAGTTTTGGGTTCTGCGAGTTCCGCAACTCGGCAATGTATTCGATTATCTAAGTGTATCAAAAGAGGTACTGCTTTCCATCACTCCGGATTGATGAGTAAACAGAAAAAGTTAGTAGAAAATGGATTTAGAGACTATAATATCAAAATTATTTGTTGTACTCCGACTCTCGCAATGGGAGTAAATCTCCCTGCATTCAGAGTTATCATGAAAAGTTTGAAACGATTCACGGGGCGAGGGATGAATTGGATTCCAGTATTAGAATATCATCAGATGACGGGTCGTGCTGGTCGACCAACCTTCGGAGATGATTTCGGAGAAGCTATTACTCTGGCTGGAACTGAAAAGGAGTTTAACTTCATTAAAGAAAAATATGTTAATGGTGATTCTGAAGAAATTACTTCTAAACTCTCTGTTGAGCCTGTATTGAGATCTGCTGTTTTGAGTCTAGTTGCGAGTGGATTTGTAATAAAATTGGACGAGCTTGTTGAATTCTTCAAAGAAACTTTCTACGGAACTCAGTTCGGAGATGATTTTGGGTTCAGATTGAAGATTGAAGATGCGGTAGAATCACTAATTGATTTTAGGTTCATAAAACGAAATGATAACACAATTTTACCAACTAAAATTGGACGTCGAGTTTCCGAATTGTACATTTATCCTGATGCCGCTCACGATTTAATTGAGGGGTTAAATGCCCTTGATACTAATTTTGACAATATCGCTTTACTACATTTAGTTGCGTCAAATTGGGAAATGTATCCGTGGACGAATATTCAGAAAAAGGATTATGAGTGGATTGAAACCTCTGTTGAAGAGATTCTTCCGAAGATTGTAGGAGAACCTCCAAAAGAGTGGGACTGGACTTATTCTGAATTTTTGAAGAAGTCGAAAACTTGTTTCTTGATGAATGAGTGGATTCATGAAAGCAATGAAGAGTTCATTTTAGATGAATATAATGTTCCGCCGGGAGAATTGCGAAATGTTATTTCCAAATCAGATTGGTTACTTTATGGTGCATCAGAACTATGTAAGTTGACCGATAATCTAGAAAAAGTTAATCAAATCAATAAAGTTAAATTGAGAATAAAAAATGGAGTTAAGGCAGAATTAATTCCGCTAGTTAAACTTCGAGGAATTGGTCGAGTTAGAGCACGACGATTGTATAATGCTGGTCTGAAAACTGTTTTGAAATTGCGGTCTGCAAAATTAGATGAATTGTCTCGAATTTTGGGTAAGGCAACAGCTGAAAAAGTTAAAGAACAAGTTGGGAAAAAAGTTATTAGAGAATCCTAGAAAATATTAAGAATGCAGTGTGACCAATTGAATGAGATTTTGGTCTTGAAATTCTTCCTCTGAATGTCCACTCTCTTTCTTGAACTTCAACAACTCGTTCAATTAGAATATCATTACTTCTGCAAAAAGTTACGAATTCTTGAACTTGAGAAATTTGTGGTAAATACGCAATTACATATCCTCCGGGTCGAATATTTTTCTTAATTGTTGAAACATTCCATGGTTCAGCTAAATCTAAAATCATAGCATCAAAATTCTTTTCTTTGATGTCTGAGTATGCGTCTCCGTGTTTTGATTTTACATTTTTTAATCCGAGTTCTGTAAAGTTTTCTTTAGCAAGTTTATAGTTAGCTTTTGATTTTTCATAAGTCACAACTTTTCCTTTTGAACCAACAACTCTCGATAAAAATGATACCATCCATCCAGTTCCGGTTCCTGCGTCAATAACTTTTGATCCCGCTCCAATTCCAGTTTCAGTAATTATTAATCCCGCATCTTTGGGCAAAATTATTTGTGGTCCTCGCTTAAATTTCTTCATCAAATCAAACCGATTTGGCTCAACTGCGGTAAAAACTGGTCCTTTAGCGCTGGCAACCCTATCTCCGAATTTCTTAATTTGAGCTAAATCTATCGCGCCATCTTTAGTATGGAATTTTTCTTTCCTATATTTTATCAAATATCTGGCTTCGGTTCCCAACAACAATACTTTTGTTCCTTTTCGCATATTAAACCTGCTTAGTTAGGCATATAAATATATTGACAAGCTTTAAAACATTGGTATCGTAAGAATTCTTATGAGTTTCAAATCTTCGTATAACAAAAACTGGAAGAAATTAATGATACTACCTGTACTGATTTTAGTTGTTTCACTTAGTATTTTAGGAAACAATTATTCAAGTTTTGGAGATTTTATTGAAAAGGATGTTTCTTTGAAAGGAGGATATTCAATTACTGTCGAAACCGATAAAGAATTCTCTACTTTGGAACTAGAATCTAACTTGGGGTCAGATGTTGGTGTGAAAAAATTAAAATCTATAGCTACTGGTGGCGCACTTGGTTATACTATCGATTACGGTGGGGACGATATTGATTCATTTTTAATTGAAATTGAGTCTCTCTTCGGAGTTAAAGATTATAGTATTGAAGAAATCTCTCCTGCAATCAGTCAGCGGTTTTGGGAAGGAACGCTTAAAGCAGTCAGTTTAGCAATTATCGCAATGTCTTTGGTTGTGTTTTTATATTTCAGAAAAATTGTTCCAGCTGCGGCAATCGTTCTGTCCGGGGTTTCCAATATTATTGGAACTTTAGCAGCAATGAGTTTAATTGGGGTCAGTTTATCTGCTTCAGGTATTGCTGCGATTCTAATGTTGTTGGGATATTCAATTGATTCCAACATTGTATTGACTGCACGAGTTTTGAAAAACAAGAAAGATAGTTTGGAAGACAGAATTACTTCTGCCGTAAAAACTGGACTTACAATGTCTGTGACGTCTGTCGCTGCATTGACAGTTTTATATTTGACTAGTACTGCGGAAATTCTTAAAATTATATCTCTAACTTTGGTTATCGGACTATTATTGGATATTATGAATACTTGGGTCCAAAACGCAGGAATATTGAGAGCTTACTTAGGAGATAAAAAATGAAGTGGTTGAAAGTTCTTTCTACAGGAAGAGTAATGTTATTATTAGCGTTTATTTTGATGTCATTTGTCGCAATTTCTCCCGACCCATGGGCAAGCGGATTTGAAGTTAAAGGAATTGAAGATGAATCTAGTGCAAAGTTGAATGGTTTGTCTCAAGGTAATGTAATTTATTCTGTTGGAGGAAATTCGGTCAATACTCTCGATGATTTGTTTATTGAATTGGATTCTTACCAAGTTGGAGAGATAGTTTCATTAGAAACCGATTCCGGAGAAATTAGTTTCGTTAAAGAAGTTGCTAACGGATTTACTGTAAAGGAAGTTGGGAATTCCAATCTTAAGAAAGGTCTGGATTTGGTTGGAGGAGTTCGAGTTGTTCTTAGACCGACCGTAGATTTAGCTGAGTCTGAAATTATTGATATGATTGACTTGCTCGAAAAGCGTTTGAATGTTTTCGGAGTCAGCGACATGTCTATTCGAAATTCAAAGGACTTGGAAGGTACAAATTACATAATCATTGAAATCGCTGGTGCTTCCAAAGAAGAAATTGTAGATTTAGTTTCTAAACAAGGTAAATTCGAAGCGAAAATTGGCGATGATGTTGTCTTCCGTGGCGGTAAAGACATCAAAAGCGTTTGTAGGTCTCCGGAGTGCTCCGGAATCTCTTATCAAAATGGTTGTTATCCTATCGAAGGCGGAGAATGGCAATGTCGGCATCAATTTAGTGTCGGAGTAAGTCAAGAGTCTGCAGAAAAGCACTCAGACATCACTTCGAAATTGAGTTTGGACGGCGGTTACTTATCCGAAAAACTAGATTTATACTTAGATGATGAATTAGTTAGTAGCTTATTCATTTCGGAAGGACTTCAAGGAATTGTTGCGACAACATTTAGTATTTCTGGTTCTGCAAACGGTATCACTGAGGAAGCTGCTGCTCAGAACGCAATAGACGATATGAAGGAGATGCAAACCTTATTGATTTCTGGTTCATTACCTTATTCTGTTGAAGTAGAGAGAGTAGATGTTATTTCTGCGTCTCTCGGAGAGAAGTTCTTTGGTGAAGCGCTCCTATCTATCGTTTTAGCAATCTTTGCAGTTGGAGGAGTAATTTTTGCAAGATATCGGAACTTGAATATTGCCTTACCGATGATCTTTACTGGACTTAGCGAAGTTGTAATAATTTTAGGATTTGCAGCATTGATTAGATGGAATTTAGATTTAGCAGCCATTGCCGGAATAATTGCGGCAGTAGGTACGGGTGTAGATGATCAAATTGTTATTACTGACGAAGTTATGCGGGGTCGAAATGCTGATGAATCTTGGATTGAAAGGATGAAGCGAGCTTTCTTCATAATCTTTGCAGCATATTTCACTATGTTGGTTGCAATGTTACCTCTTTGGTTTATCGGTGCAGGAGTTCTGAAGGGATTCGCACTGACCACAATTATTGGAGTAACAATTGGTGTTTTCATAACTAGACCTGCTTTTGCTAAGATGATTGAGAAGTTGTTGGAGTGAGCAAGATTTTTATTGAAAGACTTCGTTTCTAAGAAATGGTATTAGAGTCTCTCGGTCATCCTGTTCGACTTGAAAAGAAACCAAGCGAATTGTTTTTTCTAACTTTCAGCTATTGTGTTATCGCGATTTTACTTTCAATTTGGGTGTTTCCGCAATATGCGGGCCTAACAATGGTATTTTTTGCAGTCATGGCCGCAATTCCAATGATGATGAAAATGATAATGTTTGAAGAGAAGAAACTTCTTGCTCGACCAAAAACTGAGCATCATAAAGATACTCTCATGTTCTTTATTTCTCTATTCATGGGGATGGTTGCAGCATATACTTTATTCTTCGTTATGTTGCCTGAAGCAACTGTCAAATCATTATTCGATATTCAACTATCTACGATTTCCGGAGTTAACAATCACATTGCTGAAGCAATTTCAGGTAATTTCCTCGGAGAATTCTTTCCGATAATCGTTATCAATAATTTGAAAGTTATGATTTTTGCACTCTTATTCTCATTCATTTATGGTTCCGGAGCAATATTCATTTTGACTTGGAATGCATCAGTTATTGCCGTTGCAATTGGTTCAGTTATTCGAGAAATAATTTCTAGTGCTGCATTAAATGTTGGTGCAGCAAGCGTTGGAACTTATTTTACTGCAATTTCTACGGGAATGGCCCGTTATCTTATCCACGGTATACCTGAAATCGGAGCTTTTTTCATAGCAGGTCTGGCCGGAGGATTAATTTCCATTGGAATGCTCAGATACGAATTATTTGATGATAATTTCGGGCTAATAATGAAAGATGCACTATTCCTAACAATTGTTGCTGCAATATTAGTTATTTTCGCGGCAGTTATTGAGGTTTCAATTTCTCCGTTAATTTATTCATAGTATTTTTAAATTTGATTAACATTCTTAATTAATGAGCAAGGACGCCGAATACATCGATTTGAGCAAAGGTTTGGATTTATTGAAAAGTGGCTTCTCGAAGGTTAAAAATTTTAAATATCTTGAGCATTCTTTGGTTGGTCTGATTGCAGTTTTTGCTGTGTTCTTGAGAACTCGAAATCTTCCTCTATTGAAAGGAAAATATTTAGTTGGTCTCGATCCATATTATTACTTCAGACAAGCTAGGGAGATTATTCAGCAAGGCTATTTATCAAATCCAGATATGTTTCGAAATCCGCCATTTGGAGTAGAAAATTCATTTGATTTATTTCCATATTTCCTTGCGTACTGGTCCAAATTATTGGGAGTGTTTGGGATTTCACAAGAAATGGCGCACATTATTTATCCGCCAATATTTATGGCATTATCACTAATACCACTTTATTTATTTTTGAAAAGTGTGTTATCAAAAAGAATTGCATTTCTTTCAATTTTATTCTTGTCAATAATTCCAGGTTATTTATTTAGAACTTCTGCAGGTTTTGCAGATCACGAATCTCTGGCGATGTTCTTTTTCTTTATTGCATTATACTTATTTAGCAGAGGTTTGGACTTTAAATCGAACAAAAAATATGTTTACGGTTTTGGTTCAGGAATAGCTACATTTCTTTTAGCAGCATCTTGGGTAGGTTATGCATTCATTTTTCTAGTTATTTCACTATTCTTATTATTCAAATTGTTCTTCTCTAAAATCGATATTAAGTATTATTCATCCTGGTTTGCTTCATTTGCGATCCCATTTATGATACTTGGTAAATTTAAAGTTAACAATTTCGGAATATTGTTCACCCTTGGAGTTTTTGGAATTCTGATAGTTAATGAATTACTAAAAAAGTTTAAATTCAATGCTCCAGTGCCGGTGATTTCGGTGATACTCGCTGCAATTTTCGGATTAATTATTAATTCTATGTTTAGGATTGTTAATTTGAATTCAATCATATTTAACATTCTAAATGCGGGTGGGACTTCTAAAGTTGATTTCACTACGGCCGAAGTAAATCGTGCATTTGTTATGTCAGGTAATGGATATTTTGCGAGCTACGGATATTTAATCTTCTTGGCAATTTTCGGTTTATGTATATTAACACTTAATTTATTCAAAAATCTTGAATCAAAGAGTAAATGGATTATAAGTTTATTTACTGCGGGGTCAATATCAGTGGTTCTTCTTGGAAACTGGAGTTCGACTGTAAACATTATGAAGAATAGCTATGTTCAATTTTTGAGTGGGGTGTTTATATTGTTTCTTATTTACTATTCGTACTTATATTATTCCAATCAATATTCTAAAATTAGTAATATTTCTAATGCAAAATTATTGCTTATTTTGGCAATGTTTGTTGGTACTGGTCTTTTAGCCAGAACCGCAGTAAGATTTGTATTCTTGTTTGGTCCGGCTGTTGTCATTCTGGCAGCATACGCACTAGATGATATATATGAGCACTCTAAAAAGATACAATTTGGAAGAATAGCATTAATTTTGATAATCGTCCTGCTTTCTTTTAATTTAGCAAGCGCAACCTTTAATCAAAATTCACGTATGGGTTCTAGTTTGCCTGGGCAATGGGAATCTTCAATGGGATTTATAAATTCTAATACTGCTGAAAATTCAGTGATTGCACATTGGTGGGATTATGGTTACTGGACACAGGCTGTTGGTGGAAGGGCGTCCGTTCAAGATGGTGGTAAACCCGGAGGAGGATTCATGGTGTATACTTTAGCTAGATACGGAATGACCCATAACGATCCACATGAATCTCTAGAATATTTCAAAGCCCATGATTCAACACATTTGCTTTATTCATCAGAAGAAATAGATAAATATGGTGCATACGCATACCTGGGTTCAGATAAGAATGATGATAGAAAATCTGTGATCGGAAGATTTGGTTTATCTGATATTAACGAAGTTAGAGACGGAAATAAATTAACTTACAGAGGTAGTTGGAGATTGGACAATGCGTTAATAGATGGTAAACGAATTATACCTGCAGGTCAAAGTTATATCTCTGAAATTAATGTTTATCTAGATGAAAGTGGAGTTTATGCTCCGGCCACTGCTAAAGTAGTTGGCCAAAATTATCAAAATGAATTTGAAATTGGTTGTGTTTATATCCACAACACTAAATTTGAATTTGAAGGTAATTTGAATTCTTGCGTTAAAATTGTTCCAATTCTAGGTGGAAGTACAACAAATGAATTAGGTGGATTAATGTATTTATCTGAAAAGGTGAAAAGTGGTTTGTTTACTAGGCTTTACCTTCATTCAGAAACAATTGAAGGATTTAATTTAGTATATTCTGATTCTACACCTCTTGGATTCGTAAACGGTCGTACTGTTGGCCCAATTAAGATTTGGGAAATTGATTATCCGAACAACTTAAAAAGTGTTGAGAGATTTTTAGATGAGGATAAATTGCCTGAGTTTAAAGAGAATTATATCATCTTATGAAAACAACAATTGTAATACCTGCATTTAATGAAGGTAAGCGGATTAGCAAAGTATTGAAATCGTTGGCTAAGACCGATTATTCAGTTATTGTAGTTGATGATGGCTCTTCGGACAATACTTCTTCTGAAGTTAAGAAATTCAGAAAGGTCAAGCTAATAAATCATGAAACGAATCGGGGGCAGGGTGCTGCGCTGAAGACCGGAATTCGTGCGGCGTTGAAACTTAAATCTGATACGATAATTACTTTTGATGCGGACGGTCAACATCGCGCTTCTGAAATTGAAAAATTTACAAAAAAAATCGAGGAAGGTTATGACGTAGTCTTAGGATCTAGATTCTTGAAAAAAACAAAACTTCCGTTAAGACGAAAAATAATTTTGAAGGGAAGTATATTGGTCGAACGTGTTTTCTTAGGAGTGAAGTTAACTGATGCTCATAACGGATTTAGAGCTTTTTCTGTTAAAGCTGCGCGTAAAATAAAGATTAAAGAAGATGGTATGGCTCACGCTTCTGAAATAATTTATAGAATTAAAGAAAAAGATCTCTCTTATTGTGAAATTCCAGTTAACATTAAATATTCAAAAGATACTATGATTAAAGGAGGTAATACTTTTCTGCGTTCTATACATATTCTATTTCAAATTATTAAAATGAGATTAAGGAATATTAGAAGCTTTTTTTAAATTTACTAAGTATTCATCAAGATGATTATAAGCAAAACGCCTCTAAGAATAAGTTTTTGTGGTGGTGGCACAGATCTTAAAGAATATTATAAATCGAGTTTTGGAAATGTAGTAAACACGGCCATCAACAAATATATCTATATCGTAGTTAAGGAAAATTTTGATAAAAATAAAATACTGTTGAAATATAGTGAAGTGGAGTTAGTTGATGATGTCGAAGATATAAAACATCCTATATTTAAGGCTGCGCTAAAGAAAGTTGGGCTTGGACGTGGACTGGAAATAGTTAGTTTAGCAAATATTCCTGCTGCCGGAACTGGATTAGGTTCTTCTAGTAGTTTTACAGTGGGTTTATTAAATGCGCTATATGCTTACGCTGGTAAATCGAAGAGTGAAAAAGAATTAGCGGAAGAAGCGTGTGAAATAGAAATTGATATTCTTAATGATCCTATTGGAAAACAGGATCAATATGCTGCCGCCTATGGTGGACTAAATTATATACGTTTTAACAAAGATGAAAGTGTTGAAATTACTCCAATTATCTTAGACAATTCGTTTAAGAAAATTATGGACATCAATTTAATGATGTTTTATACAAAAAAGAGTAGAAAATCTAGAGATATTTTATCTGAACAGCAGAAAAATACAATAAATAAAATGGGTTATTTGGATGAACTTAGAGATATGGCTATTGATTTAAAAAACTCTCTTTCATCTAATAAATTAGAAATTGGAACTTATTTAAAGAATGGTTGGACATTAAAGAAAAAATTGGAAAAAAGTATAAGCAATAAAGAAATTGATAATATGTATTCTTTGGCTTTGTCTGCCGGAGCAACAGGAGGTAAGATATGTGGTGCCGGAGGAGGTGGATTTTTATTGTTGTGGGTTGAATCTAAAAAAAGGAAAGGGGTTAGGGAAGCCTTAAAAGAGTATGATGAATTTAAGTTTAAATTGGAAAACGGAGGGAGTAGAATAATTTATAATGAACACTGATTTAGAAGAGTATATTGGAAGTAATTTTAATGATGTAAAAAGGGCTTTAGATAATACGTCTATAACAGATATCAAAAAAGTTATTGAAATTCTTAAAGAAGTTTATTCTTCAAACAAAACAATATATATTTGCGGTAACGGCGGTAGTGCTGCAACTGCAATTCATATGGCCAATGATTTATCTAAAGGCACCGTGTATGGTCAAGAAACGAAAAAAAGGTTTAGAGCCATTGATTTATGTAGTCTATCGACTTGGTCTGCTTGGTGTAATGATAACGGATATGAAAATGGGTTTAAAGAACAATTGAAAAATTTAATAAAAGAGGGTGATGTTTTAGTCGGGATAAGCGGAAGTGGTAATTCTAAAAATGTTCTTAATGCGGTAGAATATGCAAATGGGGTTAACGCTAAAACTATTGGTTTGACGGGGATGGGTGGTGGAAAATTAAAGGATATTTGTACTGCCCGTATTGTTGTTCCTTCTAATTCAATGACTGTTTCCGAAACCGTTCATATGGCATTAGATCATTTATTTTGTGAATATTTGAGAAAATGGATAAAAGATGGTTGTAAATAAATTGGATTTTGTTACCGTAGGTATTATTTGTAAAAATGAAGCAAAATTCATTGGTAAAACTCTTAATTATTTAATAAAACAAACGTATCCTAAAAAAAATTGGGAATTGATTGTAGTTGATGGAAGTTCTACTGATAATACTGTTAGTGTTATTAATTCCTTTAAAAAAAGAATTAACTTTAAATTACTTCATGAAGCAAAATTTACTAAAAAAATATATGAAACTGGTCCTTGCTTTGCAAGGAATTTAATAATTAACAATTCGTCTAAAAAATCAAAATATATTGCATTTTTAGATGCAGACTGTAGACCAGATAAAAATTGGTTAGAAAAGTTGGTTAGAACAATACAAACTTCAGGAGATTCAGTCGCAGGAGTTGGTGGTCCCAGATTAGCTGAAAAAACTAATAATGATTTTGAAAGATTGGTGGGTACTTATTTAACTAGTTTTTTTGGTAGCGGGGGTGCCGGAGGGATGTCCGTAAAAAATAAATCTGAAGTTAAAAGCATTAGTAATCACAGCTGCATTTACAAAAAAAATATTCTCAATAAATTCAAATATGATAATAAACTTAGAATTTCGGACGATAATGAATTAAACTATCGAATTAACAAAGGAGGGTATATTTTTTTAATTAATAACACAGTCAAAAATTACAGACATGAGGCAGAAAATCTTAATGAATTCGTAAAAAATATGATTTCTTATGGAGATAATATTGGTAGATCTACTCTTAAGCACCGTGCGCTTATTAGATATTTTAGCATTGTTCCGTTATTATTTTATATTGGATTAATTGCTGAATTTATTTTTATGAATTCGTTTGTACTATTGTATGTATATGTCCTATTTATTAGTTTAGCTACAATGAATGTATTCAAGAAAAATAAATCGCTATATGCATTATATCTTCCCCAACTAATGATATTGCATCATCTGGCTTACACTTACGGGTTTCTAAAACGAATTTTGTTCGGTTTGCCGTATAAATAGACTTTTAAAATTTAGTAAATCTTTGAATAGATATGAAAGTGTGTATAGTTTTAGGTACTAGGCCAGAAATTATCAAGAATAGTCCTTTAATTAATGAATTATCTGAGAGAGATATAGATTTTTTTGTTATACATACTGGACAACATTACAGTAATGAACTTGATAAAAAAATATTTGAAGATTTAAATATATCTTATCCAAAATACAACTTAAAAATTGGTTCAAATTCCTATTCTAGACAAATATCCGATATGATAAAAAAAATTAGTGAAATTCTTAAAACAGAGTGCCCGGATTATGTTGTAGTTCAAGGTGATACTAATAGTGTAATTTCTGGTGCAATTGCAGGTTGTTTGAATAATATTAAAGTTGTACATCATGAAGCCGGTCTTAGAAGTGGAGACATTAGAATGAATGAAGAAGTAAATCGTATTTTAACTGATAGAATTTCAGATATACTTTTTGTTCCCACCAAGGATGCTTTATCTAATCTTGAAGAAGAGCCTTTAATCGATAAAAAAATGTTTTTGGTAGGAAATACTATTGTTGATGCGATAGAAAGGAACAAAAAAATTGCAGATAAAAAAAGTGATATATTAACTAAATTAAATGTAAATAAAAAATATTTTTTAGCCACTATTCATCGTGCAGAAAATGTTGATGATCATAATAGATTAAAAGAAATAATTAAATTATTTAATGAGTTAATTAAAAATTATCCAGACTATGATCTGGTCTTTCCAATTCATCCTCGAACCAGAAAAATGTTGGATTTGTTTGAGTTAGGTTTTGATAAAGAAATAAAATTGATAAATCCTGTTGGTTACTTGGATTTTATAAAATTGATGTCTTATTCCGAAATAATAATTACTGATTCAGGAGGAATACAAGAAGAGGCCAGCATATTGAAAATACCTTGCGTAACTATGCGTAATAGCACCGAACGGCCAGAAACAGTTAGGGATGGAGTAAATTCAATTGTTGATGTCTCTAAAGATAAATTTCTTAAAACAATTGAAAATTATATGAATAGAAAACCAACTTTCAACAAGCTATATGGTGATGGAGATTCTGCTAAAAAAATTGTAGATATATTGTCTAATGAAAAATAAAATATTATTTATTAATTCAGCGAGTGGGTATCAAAGATTTGGTGGCGTTGAGCTACAAATGACAAAATATTACTCTTTTTTAAAAAAATCTGGCCATTCTATTAAGTATTTTAATCCACATACTGATAAAATTGAAAACTTTGATATAATCTTCTTTTTTTCGCTGAATCCAACTAATTATGATTTAATTAAATATGCGAAAAAGTGTGGTAAAAAAATTATAATTGTTCCAAGCTACTGGAATTTAAATGAAATAATCTTAAAAAATACTGAATTGAATATAATTGAAAGAGTTGGTTATGTAGTGTTAGCCAATATTTACAAAAAAACACGATTTAAATTATTTGAGTATATTAATCCGGCGCTTTTCCCACTCCCAATTCAAGAAAAAATATTGAACTTAGCTGATCATATAATCGTTAATTCTAAAATTGAAAAAACCCATATTTGTGAAGAATTTAACTTAAAGAAATCGAAAATAAAGGTGATTTACAATGGTGTTGATTCAAAATATGATAATGACGTTTCTCCGGAAAAATTTAGAGCTAAGTTTAATATAAACGGTAATTATATTTTATATGTTGGTAGAATTGAGCCAAAAAAAAATATACATAATTTGATTGAAGCAGCCAATAATTTGGATCTTAACTTAATCATCATTGGTGAATTTAATAATAAGTATAAACGATATGCTGACAAAATAAAAAACTTACTGACTGATAATATAAAGCTAGTGGGATTTATTCCGCCCGACTCCGAATTAATTAAGTCAGCATATAATGGTGCACAAACATTTGCATTAGTTGGTTATGCTGAAACTCCAGGTATAGCCGCATTAGAGGCCGGATTGTCTAAGTGTAATATAGTCATAACTAATCGGGGGTCTACGACCGAATATTTTAGAAAGGATGGTATTTATGTTGATCCCACTAGTTTAAACTCTATTAAACATGGATTGAAATATGCAACTACTCTCACTGAAAATAATAAACTTAAAGAAAAAATTAAAAAGAAATTTATTTGGAGAAAAACACTGCTTAATCTAAAAGATCTTTTATAATCGAATCTGAACAATCATATTTTTTATATTCTTTCGGTAACCCTACATCTCGAAGAAATTCGTTATCGGGAAGTTTATACCCTTTCATTTGAAATATTAAATTTGGAATTACATCATATCCAAAATCAAATATTTCTGAAGTTTTAGATGAGTCTGAGAAGTTTCTTAATATTTCTTTGTTTATTGCATATACTCCGGCATTCATCAAATCAGATTTTGGGTTTTTTGGTTTTTCAATAAAATTAACAATTAAATTATTCTTTGAAAGTTCAACAATGCCTTTCTCTTTCGGAAATTCAGTTTTAGTCAATGCTACTGTAAATTTAGAATTTTCATTCTTATGAAAATTAATCAAATTAGATAGATCAATGTTTGAAAAATTGTCTGAATAGATTACAATGAAATTGTTAGTTAGAAATTCTAAATTGGCCATAACTGATCCTGCAGTTCCTTTTAATTTTTCTTCATTGACTAAAGTTATGTTAATTGGCCAATTTCTACTCGAAATAAATTTTTGGATTAATTCATGTTTGTAATGAGTCGTTATAATTAAATTTGAAATTCCTGCATCAACACAGGCGTCTATCCAATTTTCTAATAAAGTCTTATCTTTAACCTTTATCAGACATTTGGGAATGTCTGTAACTGATCTTAATCTACTTCCTATCCCTGCAGCCAATATAATAGCGCTATCAAATTCCATTTTTTTCATAATGTGATATATATCTTTTGATTCCGGTTTCTAAATCAATTTTTGGTGTAAACTTCAGTACTTCTTTAATTTTAATTGTTGAAGAGCAACGTTTTTTAACTAAATTTGAATCATGAGGTACAAACTTTAATTGAATATTGTCTTTATTAATGAGTCTCTTAATCAATTCTGCAAGCTCTAATACGCTTGTTTCTTTTCCACTTCCTACGTTAAAAAATTGATTTTCTGCGGCAGACTCCATAGCGAGTATATTGGCGTCCGCGATGTCTTCTGCATGTATCAAATCCATGGTTTGGGATCCATCATCATTTATAGTTATTGGTTTTCCCAAATGAATTAAATTCATCCATTTCGGTAGAACTTGAGTGTATACTCCTCCTTTTTTTTGTCTTTCGCTATATACATTATAGTATCTAAGTCCTACAAAAGGTAGGTTATATTCGTGATATAATGATGTAAAAATTGCTTCTGTTGATATCTTTGTTGCACCGTAAAATAATTTATTATCAAAGGGGTGACTTTCATCTACAGGTAAATATCTAGGATCTCCGAACACTGATGCAGATGATGCAAATACTATTTTTTTAACTGTGCCTATATTTTTTGACGCAGAGATTACATTAAAACTTCCAACAACATTTGCTTGTATTGCTTGATGAGGATTAGCTGCAGAATCCAACAATAACATGGATGCTTGATGAAATACGAAATCCGGTTTATATTTCTGAAAAACTGATAACAGATCTCCATAAAAAGATATATCTACAATTTCAACTTTAATTTTTCCACTAGTCATGGCATCTTCTAAATTATCATAAAACCCATGATAAAAATTATCAACAACAATAATCTTTTTGACATTTTTAGTTAATAGTCTATCGACGATATATGAGCCAATATTTCCGGCTCCTCCTGTAACTAAAACTGTTGCATTAGTTAAATCATATTTTTTATTGTTCATATTCCTCACCACTTAATTTAAGTTAAAAAGTTTACGAATGTTCTTTCTTGGTTTGAATCTATTTTCAAAGTACCTCAAATATATTATCCACGAATATATTGGGCCTGCCAATAACGAATATAAAAATCCAGGATAACCTGAAAGTATAGCTTTATTTACTATAAAATTGTATAAGAAATGAGTAATTGATCTGAAAAACATCAGGTTCAAAAATGCCGAAAAGTTATTTAAATGTGAATATTTCTTGCTTTCTTGAATAGTTACTCTCTTTATTTTGTCCATCCATGAATCTATTTCTTGAGGAGAATAATGATATAATATATTATTTAGTTCTTTTACTTTTCCTTCAACTATAGGTTCAGAATGAACGTTGGTTGAAAAGGACAACATTTTTTTCCGCCTTAATAATTTTAATTGTTTACATATAAAGAGCGGTTTATATAAAAAATACTCCTGACGACGTATAAAAAATGCGTTTTCAGTTGGATTTTTTTTGATTGTGTCTCTTATTTCATTTTTTAATTCTTTGGTGAAAAATTCGTCTGGATCTGACCAATAAACCCATTCTGTGTCACACGAACGAATAGATTTTTCCCTCAATGTTTCTGCAGTTCCTTTAGTATCAGCAATATATATTTTGCAATTTTTCTTAAATTCTTTGACAATTTTTAAGGTATTATCGGTGGATGTTTTATCGACAAAAATCACAATTTTATCTGCGAAGTCTTTTATATTCAAAATTGAATTTTTGATATATCTTTCTTCATTTTTAACAATCATTACAATTGTTAATTTGCCGTCCGAACAGACTTTTTTCATTTTTTATTTTTTGAAATAATTTCCTTTATGGATTCAATAATATACTCGATTTCTTCCTCTTTCAAATCAGGAAATAAGGGTATGGATACAAGTTGTTTAGATAACTTAGTTGCAATAGGTATGTTTTTAATTTGGTTATAATATTTTTTATTATAATATGGATGGTTTAAAATTGAGGGGAAGTGTAATCCAGTTCCAATGTTTTTCTCAGCCATTAATTCCATAAACTCGTCCCTATTAATTTTTAATAAATTTAAATCCAAATTTAATATCGATAGGTGATTGGAGCTTTTAAAATTTTCTTGAGGTTTAAAAAAGGATATCTCATCTATACTTTCCAAAGTTTGGATATATTTATTATGAATTTTCTCTCTGAATCTATTTATTTCATCTATTTTTTTTAATTGGTGTATCCCTAATGATGCTTGAACATCCGTAAAATTATACTTCCATCCCGGGTGATTTATTTTCCAATGTTTAATTTTTTTAGAGGAATATCTCTTCCATGCATCTTTAGACATTCCATGAAGAGATAATACTCTTATTTTATCTGCAATTAATTCGTCATTTGTTAAGATTGCGCCACCTTCAATGGTGGTTAAATTTTTAGTTGCGTAAAAACTGAAACATGTTACATCTGCGATAGATCCAATTTTTTTATTATGTATACTAGCACCTATGGAATGTGCTGAATCCTGTATAACTTTTAGATTGTGTTGTTTGGCAATTTTCATTATTTCTATTATATTACACGGTATTCCCGCCATATCTACCGGAATTATTGCCTTTGTTTTAGCAGTTATATTTTTTTTAATTTTGAGAACGTCTATATTCAGTGTTGTTTCATCTATATCAACAAAAATTGGTTTGGCTCCAACGTGTTCTATTACATTTGCGGTGGCTGCAAAAGTTAATGGAGTAGTTATTACTTCATCTCCCGGTCCAATATCATATGCTAATAATGCCATATGTAATGCCGCAGTGCATGAACTTAACGCTACTGCGTGTTTAGAATTACAATACTTTGCTAAATTCTTTTCAAATTGTTTTGTTTTTGGTCCTGTCGTAATCCAAGCCGAATTTAGTGTGTCTATCACTTCATTAATTGCTTCCGCACTAATGCTTGGTTTTGCTAACGGTATAAATTTATAATTATTAAACATTCATCCTCCTTTTTCTGAAACATATTTGTGTAGAATGTGATATTCATCAGAAATTTTAAACCCATATTTTTTGTATAAATTTAATGCGGGTGTGTTTTTAGATTCTGTCACTACAGATATTGGTAACTCATTTTCAAAACCATATCTTATAACTTCAGTTAACGTGGCAGATGCAATTCCTTTGTTTCTAAAATTTGGATTTGTTTCTACAAAATCTATGTTTAAATTATTATTTGCATCTGATTTTAATATTGTTGATATAAGAGCCAGAGGTTTTTCATCTTTATAATAAATAAAATTGTTGCTTGCTCGTCCTGTCAAATTATTAACTGCCCATTGACGATAATACTTTTCAACCAAGTTATTTGGAATATTTGGATTCGAATATAGTGCGGCGTGTTGTGATCCAGTTATTGCTAAATCGTTTATTATTCCATTATATTCAGATATATTTGAAATAATTCGAATATCTTTGGATTTTTTATCTGGAATATTGTAATTTGTTAGTAATAGTTCGGTTTGGCTTCCCATCACTTCAAAATTCAAATCCATTAACTGTTCTAATGATTTTTTATCTTTCTTTTTTATTTTTGCCTTTAATAAATATTCAGGATTTTCTTGAGTTAAATTTTGTTTAATAGACTCTGTTGAATAACTATTTGGATTATTAAGTATAACATCAAAAACATTAACATCTAATAATTCTGTATCAAATATATTTTTTATATATATTATCTCTGTGTCGGGATATTTTTTTTTCATTGATTTGACCTAGTTATTACAATTTTAAACTTTAACTATTGGACGAATTATAGCGAATTTGTGTTTGTATATATGATTTTCGTTTACCAATAATAATATTTTTCAGCCTCATAAATCTAATAAAATTATCGTATCCCATCACTTTGCTGAAAGTATCACCTACATATATCTTAATTAATTCTTTAAATAGTATATCATTCAATTTTTTATGATATCTAAAGTTTAATTTTCCTAATTTTTGGTTGTTATAGTTATAGACTGGCACCTGTATATTTTGTTTTCTAAAAGTTATTACTTTGGAATGTATATTCGATCTTACGATATATCCTTTATTATTGGCCTGCCGTCCAAACGGTAAATCTTCTTCGTTCCAATAATATTTTTCTTCAAATTTGCACTTTTTCCATATATCTTTCTTGATGAACAAACAACTTCCGCTGAAAAATATATTTTTATCATAATCAGCATATTCAAGTCCTGCTTTTGGTCTAAATAACCTTCCTTCAGTTGCATAAGCGTTTAATATTTCGTGTTTAGAATCTAAAAATTTTGGAACTGCAAAATCATATTGATTCCCAAATTTATTAATTCCTTTGTAAAAATCTTTGGATAATTTGAAACGATCGTGTGTTATGAAAATGTTACCATACTTTGCAGATTCGCAAACTATATTTTTTTTCTTAGTTATCCAACCGACTTCGTCTCTTTCTGTAAAATGTATATACTTTACATCTTTTGATTTCTTATATTTCCCATCATACGTTCCACAAATTATTACCTCATATCGAGGTATTTTTTGTAATCGTATAGATTCTATGAATTTATTAATGTAATCGTCTCTATCTCCTTTCGTGATTACACCAAATGACCATTCATTGTTATTTACTTTTGGGTTTTTTTTGATTTTTTGTATAACAAAAAGATTCTGATTCCTTTTTGATTTTTCAACTACGATTGTAAATGTATTCTTCAAATATTTTTCAATTAATTGTTTGAACTTTTTCTTATTCAACACTGAATTATTTTTAAAAAATATTACGATATATCCTTTTTCTTTAATATAATAGGACCATTCCTTTAGTATTATATTTGAAAATTTTGTTGTGTTTATTGATGAATTTGAGAAAATAAAATCAAGGGATTCAAAATTATATTTAGGATATAATCGATATAGATTGTTATGTTCTTTATGAAAATGAGGGATCTTATCTAAATAATTTACTATAGACACATCTAAGCCCTTGCCTTTACAATATTTTTCAATAACGGTTGGCATTTTTTCAAGTAATCTACAATATTTAAAAATTTATTTAAATTCGTTTTAGATGATAAGATACTGCGTTATACATATATTTAGGAAAATCAAAAATAAAATAAATATAGTCTATAAATTTGATGTGTTTAGATAGTATGTTTTTAAAATATTTTTTATACACTTTGTTTCTCATAGTTATAAAATATATAAACCAATAAGAAAATAAAATTCTGCTGCGAACAATTCTTTTATATATTTTTGAAAGTCTTTTGTTTGCATTTTTTAGTTTCACATTTTTATTAAATTCATCTATAGTTTGTAAGACTTCTCTTAATATTCTTTGTTCCTTTTTGAAATCTTTGTTTCTGTTTAGACCTATATTTTTATCATGAATTCTGAACTTAATAACTGGCGTATTCAGATAAATTATTTTTCGAGGTTCTAGAAGAAATCGAAACAACCACATCATATCATAGTGAAATTTGTATTTTTCATTCATCCATACATCCTCATTTTTAAATACGTTTTTTATTAAGTATGTTCCAGGCATAGCCATTTTTAAATTTTTAATGAATGTTAATAATAATTGTTTGGAAGTAAATATTAATTCGTCTTCTTTAAAATTTTGCATATAGTTTTGAGTATTTTGTTTTTCTATCCACGAATATTCATTTCCAAATACCATGTCTGCCTTATATTTTTTAAGAGTAGAATATAATGTAGTTATAGTATTTTTAAGAAGAACGTCGTCTGCCGATAGAAGTAAAATATACTCGCCTTTAGCCAAACTTATTGCTTTATTCCAATTTGCAGCTGCACCTATATTCGTTCTATTTTTGGAAATTTTTAAATTTTTAAATTTTTTCTTGGATTTTTGGAGAAGTTTCCATGAATCGTCCGTTGAGTTATTATCTGAAACTATCACTTCGATATTTTTATAAGTTTGATTCATCGCAGAAAAAATGGTTTCTTCTAAATATTCTCCATAATTAAAATTTGTAATTAATATGGAAATTTTTGGTTTGATTGTATTCATTTTATTAGTAACTTTGCCTTATTATGTAATTTGAGTAAGGTCTTAGAGATTTTATAACTTTCTTTCGAAGATATACTTCTATAAAGTGATGCGGATATCATAAATTTCAGCTAGTCCTCCTTTTTGTTTTTAGTTAATTTTTCATTTGATATTGGAAGATTTGATCCATTACTATTTATCTCACTCCATGATTCAAATCTTAATGCATTATCATCAATATACACATCTGCCCAAGGTTTACCAAAAACAACCTCATCAAATGGAACATCGTGCTTCTTGAGCCAATTAAGAGTAAGTTTGCCAATTTTTTTAATTACTAATTCTTTATCGCCGTTGCAGGTTTTCATATGTCTTGCAGTATGAATAATTATATAATGACCGTTTTTCTTTAAACTCTTTAATTTTTCAACAGATCCATTAAGAGGGGGTACATCTGCATATGTTTCATTTTCTTTTTTAAAAGAAGCAATAACACCATCTAAATCTATGCATACTCTAACCATCTATTAAAACCTCGTTTAGAATTTTTAATCCATGAATAAACATGGTTTTTTGTTTTTTGTATGAATCGTAATGTATTGGACACATTGAGATAAACAATAAACCCATTATGAATAGAATATCTGTTTTTTTATAACCTAACTCTTTGATTAACTTTTCACATAAATCTGAAACCAATTTATGGTTATCCCTTAGGTTGAACTCATAATCAAATTTATTTTGTTCTTTATTTTGGCTCAGGGAAAATAAACCATTCACAAGATAATCGTAGTTGCCAATTGTAGAGTGTGCAAGTTTTGCTAGATCATATTTTTGATCTCCATAAATTCCCTCCATATCTTCTCCGAAGCTACCTCTTTGATCTATTAATCTAACAATGCCGGATGGAACGTCGTATAATAGATTATTAAAACAAAAATCGCCGTGCATAATACAAAAATCTTTTTCCGAATAAATATCTTTGATTTTCTCTTTGATTTTTGGCCAAAGTTTTTCTAGCGGTGAACATTTTTTTCCATTAATTGTTATTTCTTTTTTTGTCCATGAATCGTCTTCTCCACGTTTTTCCATTTGTTCAAAGAAGTTATTAACTCTTTTTTCGGTTTTTCCAATATAAAACTTTTCAAATGAATCTAAGTCGATAGATGACCTATATTTGGAAAAACAATTAAAAATGAATTTGAATCTGCTAAAAATCCTTTGCCAGTGCCCTTTACCAAGGTTCCAGTAAAGAAGATATTCAGCAACATTAGGATACCCGTAATATTCAATTTCGAAAAATGCTTGATAATTTTGTTTTTGGAATTTAGATATTAGCCTAGGGAAAAATATTTTTATATCTGACGGTAATTTTTCGAGATAATTCGCTTCTTTCTCGAGTTTTTCATGGTTTGATGATTTTTTTCTTAAAATGCCTTCTATAGGGGAGATTTCGATTTGATTAAAGATTCTACTTTGTAGGAGTTTGGTTTTAGCTTCAAAAAAATTAATTTCGTGTCCGCAATCAATCCATTCAGTTTTGCAGAATGAAAACTTATCGAGAGGATATATGTTCTTTACCGTATCTAATAAGTCATCAATAATAATTGTAGAAGAGGTGGCTTTTTTCAATAATTTGTGTTTAGCTCTAATTATTCCAGTAAAGGGATATCCCGATTTTGAATTTTTTTCCCTTTTTGATATAAATAATATTTTTTTGTTATCAATACAAACTCTAGCTCCAAGTTCATAATTTGTATTGTTTTTTGAGATTTGGATTTCATTTTTTTCAGGAAATTTTGTAGGGATTGTCGTAACAAGATTGATAATAACTTCGTCATTAGAATTTATTTTATCCAATGCTTTTGATAATGATTCAACGACCCCCTTGGTCTTAGGAAGAGGATGTATATTGAATGATTTTTTGTCGTAGGATAATTCTTTTTTTACTTCATCGATATATTCTTTTGAAACAAATAAATGTATATTTGTATTTTTATGAGATTGATAAAATTCAATTACATATGATGCCAGCGGCTTGGTGTTTACCGGAATCAGAGCAGGACATTTGCTTCTTAATTCAAGGAATGGTATCTTTCTACTTATATCTCCTCCGGCCAGTATAATTACTTCAACCATTTAGTCACCTTAATTAACGCGTTTAATTTTTTGTTACTTACTAGTCCCTCCCCTGACGCTTTGATTTCCATATTCTATTTTGACATGTATTTTTGTAAATCTTCAGGAGTTCCCAATCCCCAAACTTTGTCTACTTTGAACGCTTTGATTTTCTTTTTTGATTTAATGAATTCATTAAAGGCCGGAACAACATAAAATTCATTATTTGTTCTAATATTTTTATTTATCATTTGTTTTGTAAATTTAACAAAATCTTTGCCTTTAGCATAATAGTATACGCCTGCAGTTGCATTGTTTGATATGACTTTCTTTTCTGCGACTTCGGTTACAAATCCGTTTTCATCCATTTTCACGAAACTCCATCGGGGGTGAGTCGCATTAAAAATTATAATTCCTCCATCAACATTTTCAGATTGCATTGAATAAAAGAATTCATTACTATTCCAATCAATAATCTGATCTCCGTTTGCAATAACTAATGGGTTTTCGTTGTTAATATGCTTCTCCGCAAGCAATACGGTTTGGGCTGCTCCCTCTGTATCTTTGTTAACAATAATTATTTTGCAGTTTGGAGCCATTAAATTTAGTAGATATTTAAGATTGTATTTAGTATAGTGTTCTTTTTTGACTATAAAGATAAAATTGGCCTCCATGTTCAAATTTTCGAAAACTTCCTGAATCATTGGTTTTCCGTTTATGTCAATTATTGGCTTCGGGAAGGTATAACCTACATTCTCAAAACTTTTCCCTGATCCAGCCAACGGGATAACCACATTAGTGTTGGAGCCCTGCCATTTAGGTTTGCTTTTTGAATTTATATTCAGATCTACCGATTTATCTATTACATTTACTATATTTCCATAAGTCACATCATATAAATCTCGTACAGGACATAAATGTGCTCCAGATTCTATTGCTGCCTCTCTACCGTGATGCGAATCTTCTACAATGACGCACTCGCGTGGTCGAAGACCTAATTTTACAATTGCCCTAAGATACATCTCAGGGTGAGGCTTAGGTGTTTTAACATCAGTGTTTGCAATAAAAAAATCTAAATACTCTAGAATACCCGATCTGATCAACATTAACTTTGCCGTTTCGCGAATTGAGTTTGTACAGCAAACAAGTCTATATCCTTCTTTCTTTAACCTTATAATCGTATTTAGAATTTTTTTGTTGGGTTTAACTTTTTCGTTAATTACATCAAGTGTTTTTTCTTGTTTTGATCGCCATATGGAATTATGCATGTCTTCAGTTATTCTTCCTTGATTAGTAAGAATTCTGAGCTTTTTTGTGGTAGGTAAACCATCGAATGTTGATAAATGTTCGTCGCGCTTTATTTCAATTCCTGCTATATCTTGCAATGCCCTGTTTAAAGAATGATAATGCAACTCTCTCGCATCTACCAATACTCCATCTAAATCAAATATCACTGCCTTAATCATTCTTCATTTCCATTTCGAAGCGGGACACATCTTCAGGAGTTCCTAATCCCCAAACTTTTGAGCAGATTGCGATTTGAATGTTTGAACCTTCTTCAATAAGTTGTTGGTACACGGGTGCAATATAAAATTCATTATTAACTCGCAAATTTTTCTTAATCATTTTCTCTGCTGCACGCACAAAATCTGATCCTCTTTTAAAATAATAAGCGCCAATATTCGCATAATTTGATATTGGATTTTTTTCTGCGACCATAGTTGCCTTGAAATTTTTATCTACTTTTGTAAAACTCCATTTTGGATTTTTATCTGTTTTAAACACGGGTATTACTCCATCAAGTTTTTCATCTTTAATAAGTTCCATATAATTTTCGTTTTTAAAAAAGTGGTCGCAATCCATAACAATTAATTCTTCATTATTATTGATTAAGTCTTTTGCTTTTAGTGCTGTGCATGCTGCACCTTCAGTTAACTCGTTTATTATAACTATTTTTATCTTATTTCCGAATAAATATTTCAATTCTTTCGATAATTGGAATTTCTTATCATGTTCCTTTCTTATTACAAATATATAATCTTCTTTTTTAGTGAAGGGAAGTGATTTTACTGCCCATTCAACCATCCGTTTACCTTTGACTAAAATTAGTGGTTTCGGCGTTTCTATTCCCGTTATACTGAATCTTGATCCTAAACCGGCGATGGGCATTAAAATTTTCATGTTATGATTAATTCAGAGGTATTCTTTTATGTATTTCTGTTCTGCATAGAAGAGGATGGTCTGTGCATATGCCATCTATATCTAACAAATGAAGTTTTTTCCAAACTTTCTGGAAATTGTTGGCATTAGGATGCATTGGTGTCGTTAATTGGTGTAGTTCAGGAGATACTATAATTATTTCCTTGTTTAGCTTCAAATAATGAGTTATTACTGATTTGTTTAATAGTCCAGATACCCATTCATCCAACCAAATAATATCATATAAGTCTGCAGATATATCTAACGGGTGAGGAAAAATTGTTGGGTATTTTTTATTTGGGAATAAATTACTGTCTCCGACGGATACTCCGATTTTTATATTTGAGTTGTATTTTTTAATTTTTTTAATTTTTTTAAGATTCACATCAAATATAAAAAATGAATTTATAAATTTGTTAGTTAAATATCCATTAGTTCTTAACTGAGTTAATAAGTTATCTATTAATTCTGAACTTGATTCTTTCGGTTGGATTGCTAACGTTATTGGGTAGTTTTTTGAAAGTTTTAAAACTTCGCTTAACAAAGGTATTTTATAATTTAAATTTGTTAGCTCCGAGTATTTCAATTCAATAATTTTTTTATTTATTCCAAAAAGCCTGACTAAATTTTCGTCATGAAATACTACTACTTGTTTGTCTGCCGTCAATCTTACATCTAATTCCACGTTTATTTTATTTTTGAATGCTTCTTTGAATGCTTCTAAAGTATTTTCTTTGAATTTGAATCCCTCTCCTCGATGTGAATATATTTCCATTTCTGTGGAAAACAGTGCATTTTTATAAATTTAGTTATCTTTTAAGTTAATATGTGGCGAGCAAAATTTGGGACATATAAAACTTTCATTGGTAGAACTACAGGGTATCTAGGTATAATAAATAGCGCAATGTTGCTTTTTTTGTTCTTGTCTGATTTAGAAGATTTTGGGATTGATATTGAAATTAAAAAGTTGTTTGCACCTTTGTTAATATTTGGTATTATAATGATGATTTTTTTCGGAAAAGTTGAAGATGTGTTGGGGCTTCATGAAGCAGAGACATATGCCGCACAACAACGAAATCCTTATATGAAAAAAATTATTGACAGATTAGATCGTATTGAAAATAAACTAAAATAATCTATTTATAATATTAAGTTAGGGGTGGTGTATGTCAGATGTTAATATTACTATAATTGGAGGGGGCGTGGTTGGATTAGCAATAGCTAACGAATTAGTTGACCTTGATGATGTAGTTCTTATTGATAAGAACGATATCCCGTCAGATAATCAATCTTCTAGAAATTCGGGAGTAATTCATTCAGGTATTTATTATGCACCAGGGTCATTAAAGGCGAAACTTTGTGTTGAAGGAAATAATTTGTTGTATGATTTTTGTGAGAAAAATGGTGTAAATTATAGAAAAACTGGTAAATTGATTGTGGCTACTAATTTGAGAGAGATAGAATTTCTGTACGGATTGGAAGAAATTGCAGAGAAAAATGGTGTTGAGGGCGTTGAATTTGTTGATGGTTCAGATTTATTTAATTACGAATCTTCAATAAAAGGTGAGGCTGCATTAGTTGTTCCGTCTTCAGGAATAATCGATCCTATCTCTTATATCTCTAAATTAAGAGAGGTGAGTTCTGCTTCAATTTTAACTAATTCCGAAGTTGTGGATATTCATAAAAAGGGAGAAGGGTATCGTATTGATTTATCATCGGGCGACAGTTTTACTACCAATTTTATCATTAATTCTGCAGGATTATACTCTGACGAAATATCTAAAATGATTGATCCTCAATCGAATCACCTCATTACTCCATTAAAGAGTGAATCTGTTAAATTTTATTCAACTCCCGCTAATCAAATTTCTACGAATATTTATCCAGTGCCTTGTGCAGTTTCTAGAAATGGAGAAAAACTGGAATTAAATTGGGAAAACTATACTTCAATAATTGATCGAGGTCAAGCCTTTCAATCGGTGGGAGTTCATTTAACTCCAACGTTAGATTTAGAAGGCATGATTGATAGAACACACACAGTTGGGCCAGCATATAGCAAACACAGATTAAAGTCCGATTATTCTTCTTCTATTGATAAAGAGTATTTCTTAGAATCCGTAAAACCCTTCTTTCCTCAATTAACTTTAGAAGATCTATCTTTTCATCAGACGGGAATTCAGTCAAGAGTAGAAGGTGTTAATGATTTTATTATTGAAAAAAGGGGTGCATCAATAAATCTGATTGGTATTGATTCTCCGGGCCTAACTGCATCTTTAGCTATAGCAAAATATGTAAAAAATCTGTTGATGAACTAGCTCAACAATCAACACACCAAATCTTGTTTGCTATTACTTCGAATCTTCCGCGATAGATGTCTACTTTTCCTTGGACTCGTAATTGAGATCCATTAAATTCTGATTTATCGAATAAAACGACCAGAACTTCTTCATATTCAGTGTCCAATGTGATAAATGTTACTTCGGGTTTTGCTGTCTGCTTAATAATTGTGCCATTGATTACTATCTCTTCGCCGTAATAATTTTCAATTGATGAATTTGGGACTTTTGCCGTATTGAATTCAGATATAAAAAATAGTCCGAGTATTGCGAATAATGACCAAAGAATGCAGAGTTTTAACAGCGTTGATTCTCGCATATGTATGCTTAGTATAGAAAAGTATTTAATTTGAATTTTATTAAAAAGCGTATGACTAAATCAAAATCTGGTGATCTTTTAGGTAAGATTGTTGTTTCGAAGTCTGGTAAAAAATTTGGGCTTTTAGGAGATTTGGTATTTGAATCTCGAACGGGTGAATTGATTTACTTGGCAGTAAAGACTCCGACTGCATACTGTATGGGTTTGGAATTAGAAAAGGACAAATCTGGTAAATATTTGATTCCGTTTTCAGCAGTTATTTCAACTGGAGATTTTGTAATTGTTAGTGAAGAAGACATAGTTTAATGTTTATTTCAGTTATTGGTGGTTTAGTTGGATCTATTGTTGGAGTAGTTACAGGTATGATTCCTGGCTTGCATACCAATACTATTGCATTACTGGTTCTATCATTATTTATGTTTGGAGTTGAGATTAGCCAGGATTTTGCATTACCTTTTATGGTTTGTATGATTTTAGTGCATTCTTTTGTAGATTATATACCGAGTATTTTCTTTAATGCGCCATCTTCGGATACAGTTCTATCTGTTCTCCCAGGGCATCGATTGCTGAATCGAGGGGAGGGGTATCTGGCACTTCAAAATACAGTTATTGGTGGTCTAATTTCTGCAATTTTGTTTTTACCGTTAATTCCTTTATTTATTGTTGTAGCAAATCTTTTTGATAGTAAATTGTTAGTTGCGCCGTTTTTGTTAATTATCTCAACTTGGCTTATCCTATCCGAGCTTGAACTTCGAAATATAATTTGGGCCACATTGGTATTCTTGTTGTCGGGTATTGTTGGAATTGTTAGTTTAAACAGTTTATTTGTTGGAGATGCGCTTTTTCCGTTGTTGACAGGATTTTTTGGACTTAGTGTTATGTTAATTTCCCTTAGAAATGAAATTAATTTACCTCCTCAAGAGATATTTGATGAAATTGAATTATTTAATTTGTCGAATGTGTTTGCGGGCTTGTTTGCAATTATATCGGGAAGTTTTATGATTTTAATTCCCTCGTTAGGTCCGACACAAGCTGCCACAATTTCAAGAGGTGCTTTGAAAGGTAGTAAAAACTTCTTGAAAGTAATGGGTGGTATAAATACGTTAGATACTATCTTATCGATAATTATGTTATATCTGATTGGTTCTGCGCGTAGCGGAGTTATGGTAGTTATGCAACAAACTTATTCATTTACTCAACACTCTTACTTACTAATGGGTTTTTCTGCGGCACTCGGTTTGAGTTTGGGTGCAGCAATTACGTTAGTTTTAGCTAAGAAAGTGTTATTTCTGATTAAGAAAATTAAGTATAAACACATTACAATCGGTATGCTTGCGTTTTTGGTGGGCTTGGTAGGTTGGTTTACAGGAATTAGAGGTTTATTCTTAATGAGTATAGCAACAACCATTGGGATTCTTGCGCAATTAGTGGGTGTTCGAAAAGTTCATTTGATGGGTGTTCTTGCTATGCCTACCCTTTTGAATTACTCGTGACCAAAACTTAGGGACTCTCTTTTCTGTTTTTCAACATAATCCATCCCCAATTTGGATAAAAAGTATCGCTTCGGTCTACCCGGTATTGTAGAAATATAGTTGAGATGTTCTAATTCAGCTAATTTATTTCGTATGGTTCTCTCAGATTTTTGAATATTATATGCGGCTTTTAGTTGGATTGCAGTTACAGCGTAGTTTGGGGATGTTGCATGTCCGTCAGATAACAGAACTAGTAATTGGAAGTCGCTGACTGCAAAAGTTGAAGCTAAAGGTTTGGAAATTGTTGATTTGGGTTTGGCGTTTCCAGTAAGCTCTAGCATCTTCTCAAGTAAAAATTGGTATTTTCCTGATAAAGTTGATAATTCAGTTTTGGTTGTTAGTAAATCTGCCTTCAGTTTCTCGATTTCATCTCTATGTGTATTTAAAATTTCGCGATAATTTAATCCAGACATGAGTTTATCATACGCAGTTTAAATAAAAGAATTCGTTTTTTCCACCAAATTCCAATAATGACCCCTTTGTTTCCGATGGAATTACTTTCGTTAGGCACGAATTGAAGATTTTATTTCCGATAATTTCCGATAATGACCCCTTTGTTTCCGATGGAAAGCTCTAACGTTCCTTATCTCTTCCGAAACAGATGTCTTTAAAATCACAATAATTGCAAATGTAAGATTCTTCTCGTTCAGGTGGAGTTGATGTTTTAAGTGCATTTGCGAGTATTGAACCTCGTGCTTCCAAATAATTTAGTGTATTTATTTTGGGAACCTCATATTGTTTTATTTTATTCAGCGAGAAATATACAATAGATAATTTTTTGATATTTGCTTGTTGTTCTGGATCCAACATCGAATAATAAGATTGTATTTGCATAGTGTGCTCCAGTTTTGGTTTATCGGGAATACTTTGAATTGTTTTAAATTCATACATTATATTATCGGATAATACGTCAACATATCCGATTGCATCAAATAGTCCGAAATCTTGCGATAAAAATATTTCATTTTCGGATTCATCTAGCTGCTCTTGGAAAAAATTGTGAATTGCATGGCCTCTTGAAAAAATCCATAATTTATTTAATGAGATCGGTACTTCTTCAACTAAATCATAATATGATCTTCGTAAACAAGGACCAGTTAAACGTGTGACTCCAAATCTGGGTTTTTTCGATGGATCTCGTTTTTTCTTTTTTCCTCGACCCGCGATTAGTGCGCGAATAACTACGGGCGGAAAATGTTCATATTCTGCATCATAAATGTCGTCAATATGTCTTTCTTCTCCATCCGGGCAAATTATTTTAACCATTCATGAATTCTCCCAATCCAATTTGTTTTGTTGGATCCCTTCCGAAAACAGAATCTATACGTTTTTCAAGAAGTTTAATTGTGTCATAAACGTAAGGTGATACTCCTTCTACCTCGATTAAATCGAGTGTTTTGTCCAAATATTTTTTAATTGAACCTTCGCTGATAGTATAAATTACACGGTTGCTGTGACAAGCGTTACATATTCCGGATAGCGGCATTCTTCGGTATTTTTCGTTGCATTTTACGCATCTAAATTTTTGCATAGTAAATTTTCTCAAATTACCTTTTGTATCTCGAATGAAATGTCCATTGATTACAAGCTCTGCCACTTTTTCTTTATCGACTGCGCGTATCTTTTCTGCAAGTTCCATTTGCCCACCTAGCTTTTCATTCATAGTTGGTAAATACTTATATGCAGATACGAGTACTCCTTTGTTCATATCTGATATAGGGTGCGTCCATCCGTGATTTTCATATTGCGCCACAGAATCAATCGTGTCTTTTATAGATTTTAGTTTTATATCCCATGGATTTTTGAATTCCAATGCGCCACGGTATAATTCTAGCGGTAGTTTCCAATTTATATTTAAGTCGTAAACTTCATCATCAACTTCTTTAGAATTTAGAATTGTTGAAATTACTAATGGTGCGTCCATGCTTCGAGAACCTCGTTGATCCGGTAAATAATCTCGAGAGAAATTTAGAAATGCTTCTAAAGTTAACATGATGCTAGTTTCCTCCCCATCTAAGTCTCTTCGTTGTGCGGCGTGCCAATAAGGATGGGCGAATAGTGCCGAAACATTTGAGAACCCTATGATTCTGCCAATTATTCCTGCAGATGTGTGTGGTGCCAATCCAATTATTAGTTGTCCAATTAAGTCTTCCTTTGTTGCAATATTGTAGAATGCTGGTTTGTTGTAGAGTGTTGTTAATTCTTCATCTACGAAGTGTGCTGCATTCATTAGAACTTTGGTTGCAGATTCAGGACCTAATTGTTCGGAATCAGGAATAATTATATCTTGAGGGAATATTTCCACAATTTGTGTTTCGTCCGTTAATTTATTTCCATCTTTATCGAATTTATATCCTAGCTCGTGTGCACGTTGTAAGGATAAACCAATTTCTTTTGGAGTGAAGTGTGTTGCACCTAGTTCGGTTCCGTCGTATCGAATTGTTCCGTCTTTATTTACTCTAAGTCCGTACTTTGCACGAATTAGACCTTTCAATGGATGTTCCACATAACGAAATTTGTTCCTTGTTGAGCGAACACCTTTAATTAAATTGGGTAATTCTCCCGACCAATCCTTTCTTAGTTTTTTGAATAAATTTGTTATATCATATTTTCGATATTCGTAGTTTCGATATTTTCCGTGGACGGGTGGTTCATCTAATTTCTTCTTAGATAAGTTACAAATTACTTGTTGTTTGGTGTTCATTGATCCGCAATGTTCACACTTTTTGAAAATAGATTGATTATTGCAATCATTACAATAAATTATTGGTAGTTCTGAAGTTACGTATCCTCGAGTAATTACATCCCTAAAATTTCGCAGTCTGCCTCCTTCATTTCCTACCGGAAATAAAAAATTTGGTGATCCTTTTAAATCGCGCATTTTGGCTTTTTCAGGTCTACCCATTCGTGCACCGATTGCAGTTCCGTTTTTATCTCGAATTATGAATCCAGATAGCTTTTCTAAGAATTTGAAGTTGTTTTCTTCAGTAGGAACTTCATTTTTTGAAAAATTTAAATTTAAATCTAATTTTTTGTGGACTTCTTGAGAAAGTATAATTTTATTTCCAGTTAAGTTATGGTCGCATCCAATTATCTCTAAATATTGTTTTGGTCCTGAATTTTCAAGTTCGAAGTGATTTGAACTTTTATTTGCAGATTGTAACCACGTTCGTAATTCAGTTATTTGATTGCTCGTTAACTCTCTCCAATAGAAAATTAATTTTGGGTGTAGTGGTATTGCTTCGCTCGTTGATATATTAATTAACTTTTCAATAGATAATTCTGGTGGTAAAAATTTATCGAAAAAATCTTTCGGTAGTTTGTATTTATTTATGAATGATTCCTTATTTCCAACTTTTTCAGCCAGCTCAAGCAACCACCATTCCGGACAATATCCTGCAGGTATTAACATGTGCCCGTTTTCAATAAATTCTCCTGGAGAAATCAATATATCTCCCAAAAACAGGATCTCCTCTACTCTTGAAGATGCTTCTTCTGCTTCTTCTTCAGTTTTTGGTGTTACTACTGAGCCATCTTTTAATTTTAATATTGGTCCCTCTATTGAATCGCATGATGTTAAAGATGTTGATTTTCCCGGTCGTTCAACTCGTAATTGAGTGCCGACTGCCAAATAATTATCTAGAACTCGCATAGTTATTGGTGAAATTGCCCACGATCCGTGTCCTGTTAGTCTGGAGCGACCATATCTCAATCTAAATCCTCCTTGCCGTAATGGGTGGGTGAATACAGGTCGTCCTGCCACAATCTCAGAGATATATGCATAGTTTGGTTTTAATTTTGATTCAGTTTCCGAATCAGATTTATCGTGTGAATGAATTGTTGATTTTAATTTTAAAAAATCGGCTAACCAAGACCAGTTTTCTAATCCAAAGTCGCCCCCCCATTCTTTCAATTTTTTCCAAACCTTTCCTCCTTTAAGCGGAACACAGTCTGTAAGCATTAACGCCATCCCCCCCCGTATTCTATCTGTTTCTACTCGCGGTAATCCTTTGAAATTTGAAACAGTTAGTTCTGAAGTTGGGTCTCCATTTAACTCCACAGTTAGATTTGAAATAATAAATTCGATTTCTTTCGCAGTTGGTTTGTATTGCTTTCGTTCAACTCGATCGTAATAGTCAGTTACCTCTGTGTGATATCGTTTAATTTCTTCAGGTGTTGGGTCATATTTTGCTATATTTTGTTTTATTCGTACATAATCTGCAATTACTGTTGTTACTGCGGATGCTGTTGCACCACCGCCTCGGATTGGTCCTGCGTAATACAATGCAAGATAATTTTTGCCGTCTTTTCTCTTTTTGAATCTTACATCAATTAGACCTTCTAATGGGGCGGATACTGTTCCTTGAGTTATATATGCAAAACCCGTTCTGATTCCAATATTTATCCCTTCAATAATTTCTTTAAATTTGCAAAATTTTTGTTCTGCAATTTCTTCGGCTAAAATTAATGCAACTCTCCAATCGCCGAAACCATATTGATTTTCTAATTCGGAAATGCGTTCGGTAACGCCACTACCGACCAAATTTGGTGAAATAGATCCCATAATTGCTTCTACTCGTTCGGCAACAGACGCCGCCAGCGGTATATCTGAGCTTAATTGCGGATCGATTCCTGTTTTTTTGGCTTCATTTGCTAAATTGTGGAGTTGTAGTGTGTCTGATTTTAACTTTTTGAAATAGTTTTTAATTACTGTAGATGCAACTATATCCATATTTAGTAGAATTTTAGCAGTTTTTAAATAACATTATTGGAAATTAAACATATGCCTCGAGGTAGACCTGCGTTTAGTCCAATTAGAGATAATTTAGTGGAGTTGATTTACTATTACGGTAAAGGCTACGGTTATGAGTTGTATAAGAAGTATGTTGAGATTTTTCATAAAACCACTATGCGTTCAATTTACTACCATTTGAATAAAGGTGTTAGTTTGGGTGTTTTTAAAATTGATAAAGTTGAACAAGTTAAGGGAAATTATAGTTGGGGGACTGGTGTCCGGAGAGTTATTTTCTCACTTGGTCCGAATGCGAAGCCGAAAAAGGATGTACGTATTCTTAAACGATTGAAAAAATAGAGTCCGACCCCTTTGTTTCTGTTGTAATACGATATTTATTTGAGTTTGATTTTTTTTCGTTTATTATTTTCTATATTGATAATAAATAATATATTAATATAAAAACAAACAACAACAATACTTATTCCATAAGAAGCATACGGGTAGGGTATAACTTTTCCCTTAAACCTAACTAAAAAAACATTACACTGAGATGTAAAACATTTAAGATTATATTTTACTGAGGATAAAATATTATAAGGTGTAGTTCTCATGGAGAATCATGAGTGATGAATTAGATAACTTATTTGACAATTTCTTAGAAAAGCAATCTGTATTCAATAATAAAGAAGTTTTATTGATTAGGCACTTTCCTGAGAACATACCTCATCGATCTGAGCAAATTAGAAAAATCGGTCTAATTTTAGCACCAGCTTTGCGCAACAATAAACCCTCAAATGTGTTCATATATGGAAAAACAGGAACGGGAAAAACATTGTGTACACAATATACTTTAAATAAACTCCAAGAAAAAGCTAAATTGGCAGGAACAGAACTAAATTGCGCATACTTAAATTGCAAATTAAAAAAAGTGGCAGATACAGAATATAGAGTCATAGCGAGCCTAGCAAAAGCATTGGGTGAAAAAGTTCCAATTACCGGCTTACCTACTGATGAAGTGTACAATATTTTCATAAATAAAATCGATGAAAAAAATCAAATAATTATCTTAGTTTTAGACGAAATCGATAGATTGGTAAAAAAAACAGGCGATGAAATATTATATTCTCTAACTCGACTGAATGCTGAATTGAAAAATGCCAAATTATGCTTAATCGGAATCTCAAATGACGTAAGATTTATTGAAGATATCGATCCCCGAGTTAAAAGCTCCCTTGGTGAAGAAGAAATAATTTTCCCACCTTACAATGCACTTGAATTAAAGGATATACTTGAGGAACGAGCAAAAGAAGCATTTTCTGAAGATACAATTGATTCCGCAGTTCTTGCTAAATGTGCAGCATATGCTGCAAAAGAACACGGTGATGCGAGAAGAGCACTAGATTTACTTCGTGTTGCAGGTGAAGTTGCTGAAAGAGAAGATAGTGACATTGTATTAATGGAACACATACAACTCGCAGAAGAAAAAATTGAAATTAATCGTATATCTGAGTTAGTAAAAACTTTACCCACTCAATCAAAATTACTAATGTATTCTATATTCCAATTAATTGAGAAAACAAACACTAAGTTGGAAACTGGAGAAATATATGAAAAATATAAAGATTTGTGTAACGTCAACAACACCTCAATATTAACACAACGAAGAATTTCAGATTTAATATCTGAATTAGATATGTTGGGTTTGATAAATGCACGATTAATTAGCAAAGGTCGACACGGTCGAACAAGAGAAATATACTCGACAATACCGAACGATTTAGCAATCAACTTGAAAGAAGAAATAAAATATGAATTAATGTTATGAACTCACACAAAATAAGTGAATTAATTAAAAAGGGAATTTTACCAACAACCGAAAAAATAAATAAAGAAATAGTTGTAGTTAAATCCAAGAATCAAGATTTAAAATCAAATTTAAAAGTTGTAAAGGAATTTGATTATAAACCAAAAAAAGTTGAGCCAAAAGATTTTACCGAACACTACCGAGAAAGATATAAATTTATGAGAAATGTACTCTTTTCTCGACCTGAAGCTGCAAGCGCAGTTTCAATAGAGCGAATTAAATCTGGATATTCTCAAGAAGAGCAAAGTATAATTGGCATGGTTTCAGACGTAGTTCGTCTACCTACTGGAACGCTAAAACTAACTGTAGAAGATCTAACTGGACACATCGATTTAATAATTTCTTCAAAAAACGAAGAATTAATTGAAAAAGCACAATTCTTAACATTGGATGAGACACTAATTTTCAAAGGAAGACCGTCAAAAGAAATTATGTTTGTCTCCGAAATAATTTGGCCAGACATACCTGAAACGCCAGTTGCACATTCTCCGGAAGAAGCTTACGCAGTTTTTTCAGGAGATATTCATGTGGGGTCCAAAAATTTTCTCCCAAAACAATTCAAAACATTCATTGATTGGTTTAATGGTAAGGTTGGTAATGAGAGACAAAAAGAAATTGCAAATAAAACAAAATACTTTTTCATACCTGGAGACTTAGTCGACGGCGTTGGGATTTACCCTTCTCAAGAAAAAGAATTATCGATCAAAGATTTACGCGAACAATACAATGAACTCACAAAGTATATTAAACAGATTCCGGATGACAAAGAAATAATTATTTGTCCCGGAAATCATGATACGTGTGTGCGGCTAGAGGAACCACAACCGAAAATGTATGAGTATGCAGAATCATTAAGTGAATTACCAAACGTAACTATGGTCACAAACCCATCTTATACAAATATACATTCTCAAGATGATTATCGAGGACAAGACGTGTTAATGTATCACGGATATTCCTTCGATCAACTAATTGACCAAGTTGAAGGATTGAGGGCAGCAGGTGGTTATGAAAAAGCTGAAGAGATACACAAATTCTTATTAAAACGAAGACACCTATCTCCCACACACAATTTAAATTTAACACTTCCAATGAAGCGAGATCCACACATAATTGAAAAAATACCTGACATTATGGTTTCAGGACATATTCACAAAGCAAGAATTGGAAATTATAAAAATACAATAAGCATTTCTGGAAGTTGTTGGCAATCTACAACTGCCTTTCAAGAAAAAGTTGGACACAAACCCGATCCCGGAATGATACCAATCTTAAACTTACAAACGCGGAAAGCAAACATGCTTAGTTTCAAATAAATTTTATATATTAAGCAATAATAAGTAGAATATGTTATTCGGATTTTTACTACACATAACATCATTTTCTATATTGCAGTTCGCGACGATTTGGCTATCTTTACAAAAACTAAGTTTTGAACCAATTATTACTCAACTCTCAACAAATGAATTTTTATTAGCAATCGTTGTGGCAACAACAACCTTATTCTTAATCTTCAAATTTTCAAAAAAAATAAATTTAATTAAATATTTATTTTACCTAATTTTATTGATCGGAGCAAAAGCAGTATTCGAAATATTTTATTCAAATTTAGTTGCATCAATAATTTCATTATTACTATTGGTATTGTACGTTTCTAGGAAAACATTAATTATTCATAACGCTGTTTTGGGAATCGCAATCTTGGGAATCGCAACAAATCTAAGTTCTTCGTTGAAACCAATGACTGTTATTTTATTAATGGCCATATTTTCAATCTACGATATAATTGCAGTATATGGTTCCAAATATATGATTAAATTATTCAAAAATTTTGCACACCGCGGTGCAACTTTGGCATTCATTTATCCAAAACGACGAGGCAGAATTGATACAAACAATTTATTTATTCTAGGAACTGGGGATGTCGCATTCCCGATGTTATTAATTGGAACATTAACTAAATATTCATTAGATTTAGCGGTTCTAGCAGCAATTGGTTCAATTGTCGGCGCAACAATTGTATTTTATTTATTAACCATACAAAAAAATAAACGAGCGATGCCCGCACTACCACCAATTGCATTTTTCACAATTGCACCAGTTATAGCAAAATTAATGTTCTCCTTCTGAGTCCAAAACATCTCGAATTAATTTATATTTTTTTGGACCAAGCTTATCAACACTCAACATATCTTCTTCGCTCGCAGATAAAATATTTATTGGAGACCTAAATTCTCGTAACAAAGATTTAGCAAGTTTTGGACCAACCAAAGGAAGACCCTCAATTAAGAATTGTTGCTTTTCTTCTAATGTCCAAACTCTCTTCGATCCACGAAGCCCAACACTTTTATTACCCTCTTTTTGTTCGCGCTTAATTAATGAAAACAATATATTTGCAGTCTCAATCTCAGAATCTGAAAATAAGAACGGGATTTGGTAATCTAAGAGTAATGAAATCATTGCAGCACGAATTGCATTAGGGTGAACATTCCTAATTTCAAATAAATTTGATAAATCTCCTTCGATCAAATATATCGGCTTAACAAAATTTTCTTTTAACTCCTTTGCTTGAGAAAATAATCGCCCGTCCACCAATGAATTAACAAAATCAGGAACGTTCTTCAATTCAACAACCACATCTTCGGAAATAATAAAATCTCCAATCTCCAAAGTTTGAGTATCGATTTCCAAACCCAAATCATACAATTTTCTAGGTAAAGTGCCTCGCGCCTCGCGATGATCAATAATTATTTTCATTTTCCAACAATTTTTTCATACGTTTTTCTTTATGATAAGAAACCCAGTAATATTTCTCATCAATTGTATTTTTAGTGATTAATAAATAAATTTTTCCAATGTTTATTCTACCAATTCTACCCCTACGTTGAATCGTCCGAAGCGCAGAAGGCACGGGCTCGTAAAAAATACCAATATCTGCATTCTCAATATGTATTCCTTCTTCAGACACACTCGTGGCAACCAATACATTAAATTTACCAGATTTATATTCTTCTAAAACTTCAAGTTGCTTTTTCTGAGATAGTCCACCCCTTTGACCAACAAATGCTTTGGCACGCGCAGAACTATTTGAATTTATGAATTCAACCAACTCATCAACTGTATTTCGGTATTGAGCAAAAATAATTACTCGAGAATTTTTATCAATCAACTCAATAATTTTTATCATCTTGCTGTGCTGAAAATTATCTAACTTATCTGCCAACAATTTAATCCGGGAATATCGCCAATCTCCCGTAATTTTTTTAGACGCCTTAACTCTCGCAACTTGCGATTCGAGTTTAGCGAGTGATTCTTTAAATGAATTCATAGATTGAGTCTCCAACATCTCAATTAAGTGTAATAGTTTTATACAAACAGTTATCGTAGAAATCAGAAAATACACTTCAACCTCTTTGTCTTCTTTAGAAAAAAGTTGCTTTTGCAACATCAATAATCTAGCTTTACGTATTTTGGATTCATCTTTAGATTTAACCAAATTATTTGAATAAAGGATCCCAACGCTATCTTTCAAAATACTTTTCAAAAGTTTAGAAATCGTTTTTTGCGCTTCATTTAACTCCACAAATATTTTTTCTTGATGTTTCTCTTTAAGAAACGACCCCATCTCCAGTTCGTTCCTAAATTCAAAATGTTCAATATTCAATGTTTTTCTAATATCGTCCAATCTCTCCTTTGTTGATGCAGGACTGGCACTCATTGCCAAAATTTGAGAATTATTACTAAATTTTTCAGCTAACCAAGTGTAAGCATAGTCTCCGACTGCACGATGCGCCTCATCAAAAATAATCAATGAAAAATCAGACGGATCAAGATAACGTTTAATCAAATCGGACTCAACCGTCTGAGGAGTGGCACAAATAATTCGCGATTCGTTCCACAATTGTTTACGCAAATTTGGAGATACTGATCCAGTCAAAACTCCGATCTCGGAATTACTATCAAAATAATTATCGAAGCTTGCTTTGTGTTGAACCACTAACGGTTTTGTGGGAGCCAACATCAATATTTTACCTTCATCAATTTTCAATCCGGCAAGTGCTATTGCCACAATAGTCTTACCTGCACCTGTCGGTAAAACTAAAAATGAGTTTTTGTCATGAATTTTATTAAGAACCAACTCTTGATAGGTTCTCAAACGCATTTTTTCTCTAAGAAACCTCATTATAATTTCGTAACAAATTTCTTTAAACTACTTTTGTGTCCTGCACCAACTATAACTAAAACTCTCGCCTCGGGGAAATTAGTTACAATTGCCTTTACTTGATTTTGCATATATTTATCTCTATCTGACACCAAAACTCTGTAAAAATTCGGAAATTTATTTTTCATTTCACTCACCAATTTTCTAACAACTGAGTCTCGAGGAACACGTTTCAGATTAAATCTAACTTTTTTCTTACTAACGAATCCACCAAATAAAACATATCCGAATAACTTCATCTTTTCTGGAAAAGGCACTCTTTTTGACAAATTCCTCAAGGTAATTGAAATATCTTGATCGATTAGCGCAACTTTAGCGCCAATACGTTTAGCTTCAATAATCGCAGAGCGCATATCTATTCCCGGCTTAGATCCAACTCGTTTACTCAAGACTTTTTGTGAAATGGACCCAATTAAGTAGAATAGAAATCCAAACAATCCCAACTTTGTTACATTCGATATCTTAATCTTACCGCTTCGTTTCTGAAATAAAGATTTGTATCGATTAATATCTAACTCAACACAAACAATTGTTGGTTTAAATTCATTAATTGTTTTTTTAATTTCAGTAACACTATCTTTCGAAATATGTGATGTCCCGACAATTTTTACTTCCATATGCTAATGACTAGAAACCTTTAAATTTATAAAAGCTATTTCAAAGATATGTTAGTAACTAAAAACCTAAATAGCGTAAATGGAATCGATGTTTATACTGATTCAGGAGAGTATTTTGGAAAAATTGAAGAAGCAATCCTCCATTCAAATAAAATCGACTCGTGGCGAGTTCGTGCAACTTCCAAATCTTATTTATCAAAAGCAATGCCTGGCGCAAAAGGAGTTATTTTACCACATCACCACGTAAAGGCAATTGGGGATATAATGTTGGTATCAAGAGCAGCTGCACCGTCATATCAAGAATAAATCTGTCAATCTGATAACTTTAAAAATTTTTACCAACGCATTTCTAAATGAGTTTTAAAGATACATCTTCTTTGAATGTACCACAGGAATTAGTGCACAATATAATCGGTCAAACTCGAGCAGTATCTTTAATCAAAAAAGCTGCAAAACAACGAAGACACATACTGCTAATTGGTGCTCCAGGAACAGGAAAATCAATGTTGGGGCAAGCACTAGCTCATTTAGTTCCAAAAGAATCGTTAAAAGATATTTTAATTCTACCAAATTCTTCGGACGAGAATACACCGCTAGTCAGACCGATAATATCTGGCCGAGGAAAGGAACTTCTTTCAAGAGCGAGAGAAAATATGTCTGTAACTACAAAAAGACAATCAATTATGTTCACACTTTTGGCAATTTTGGCACTAATTTTGCCATGGTGGTTAAGGGGAATTTATGGAGATATAATGGCGGCAGCATCATTAATATCTGGAATGATGTTCCTAATGATTTACGCAGTTTCAATAAATATGGTATCGAAGAAAAAGCGAACAAACGAACCAAAACTATTGATAGATACAAGTAAAAACAAAAAAGCACCATTTATTGACGCTACTGGATCACATGCCGGAGCATTATTTGGAGACGTTAGACACGATCCATTTCAATCGGGCGGATTAGGAACGCCTGCACACCTGAGAGTCGAGCCAGGTATGATTCATCGTGCAAATAAAGGCGTTTTATTTATTGATGAAGTTGCAACACTCAATCCAATAACTCAACAAGATTTATTGACTGCCATGCAAGAAAAAAAATATTCAATTACGGGGAAGTCAGAACGGTCTGCGGGTGCAATGGTAAGAACTGAACCAGTACCCTGTGATTTTATTTTAGTTGCTGCGGGAAATGTAGACACAATTAAGAACATGCACCCCGCATTAAGGTCTAGAATTAGAGGATACGGATATGAAATTGTTATGGAAAACGATATCTCAGATACCAAAAAAAATCGAGAGCTATATTACCAATTTGTTGCACAGGAAGTCGTAAAAGATGGCAAAATACCTCATTTTTCTAAACCAGCATGTAACGAAATTATACGAATTGCTCGGAAGATGTCCGGAAAAAAGAAAAAATTAACCCTACGATTCAGAGAATTGGGCGGATTGATCAGAGCAGCCGGAGATTTAGCGAAAGAAGAAAAATCTAAATTAGTTGAAGTGAAACATGTAAAGTCTGCGGAATTAATCTCAAAAACTCTGGAACAACAACTTGCAGACAAACACATAACTCATGTAAGTGATTATAGGGTTGTTAGAAGCGATGGCGAGGAGATTGGAAGAGTTAATGGCCTAGCAGTTATTGGTCAATCAGGAATTGTGTTACCAATTGAGGCAGAAGTTACTTCTGGTGGAAAGAAAAAAGAAATAATTGCAACAGGACAATTGGGTAAAATTGCGAAAGAAGCAATAGAAAATGTTTCAGCAATTGTTATGAAATCATTCGGTAAGGATATTAAAGAAAAGTATGATATTTATGTTCAATTCATACAAACTTACGAGGGCGTCGAAGGAGATTCAGCATCCGTATCAGTTGCAACTGCAATTATCTCAGCATTGAGTGGAATTCCCGTAAGACAAGATGTTGCTATGACTGGAAGTTTATCCATTCGTGGCGAAGTATTACCTGTCGGGGGAGTTACTGCTAAAATCGAGGCCGCAATTAACTCGGGAATTGAAGAAATAATAATCCCTGAAGCCAATTCTGAAGACATCGTATTGGATAAACAGCAACTTTCAAAAATTAAGATTCATCGCGCCTCGCGAATTGAAGACGTATTAAAAGTATCTTTGAATAAGAGAAAGAGTAAAAAGATATTGTCTAAATTTTAAACATGATAAATATTAGTGAAGAAAAACTTACGAGGATAAATAAAGTATTATCTAAATCTGAGTTCAAGGACGTCGATTCATTTGTAGATCACGCAGTAGAATTACTACTTTTTGCAGAAGAGAATAAAGACAAATTTAACAAAATAATACGTTCGTAATCCTTAAAAGTATTCAACTTGAAAATTCTAGATGTTAGACATAAAATTATTTCGTGAAAATCCTACCTTAATTAAAGAATCTGAAAAAAGGAGATTCAAAAACCCAAAACTTGTTGACGAAGTTTTGAAATATGATTTATTGTGGCGAAAAGAAATAGCAAAATTATCTAAATTGAGATCTATGCGAAATACAGTATCTCGTGAAATCAACGTTTTAAAGAAGGCAGGTAAAAGTGCAACATCTAAAATAAAGGCAATGAGAGAAACCTCGGAAAAAATATCAAAAATAGATGCTAATGCAAAAAAACATTTGAGAGCTCGTGACGAATTAAGATATAAAGTTGGAAATATTCTTGACGAAAGTGTGCCGATCGCTAAAGATGAATCTGGAAATGTCACAGTTCGGAAATGGGGCAGACCCACAAAATTTAGATTCAAACCTAAACACCAAGCCGATTTAATTAAATTAATTGATGGCGCAGACTTAGATCGAGCATCAAAATATTCTGGCTCAAGATTTTATTATCTAAAGAACGAATTGGCCATGTTAAACTTAGCATTAATGAAATACGGAATGGATAACTTATCTAAGGCTGGATTCACACCAATGACAACACCAGTAATGCTGAGACACGCCCCAATGAAGGCCGCAGCAGAATTAGGCGATTTTGAAGAACAACTTTACAAAATCGAAGGTGAAGACGCATTCCTAATCGCAACCAGTGAACAAACATTAGCAGTTTACCATATGAATGAAGTTCTTAATTACAAAGAATTACCAAAAGCATATTCTGCATATTCGCTTTGCTTCAGAAAAGAAGCGGGAAGTCATGGAAAAGATACAAAAGGAATATTTAGAGTTCACCAGTTCGACAAAATTGAACAGTATGTATTTTGTCATCCTAACGAATCTGGAAAATGGCATGAGAAAATGATTAAGGTTACAGAAGATTTATTCAAAGGTTTGGAAATACCATACCAAGTCGTAAATATAACTTCCGGAGATATGAATGATAATGGTGCAAAGAAATATGATATTGAAGGTTGGTTCCCTGCACAAAATAAATATCGAGAATTATGTTCTGGAACTAATTGTACTGATTACCAAGCTAGAAAACTAAATGTCAAATTCGATGATAAGGATGGCACAAGAAAAATATTACACACACTAAATTGCACAGCATTAGCAACAGAGCGAACAATTGCTTGTTTAATTGAGAATCATCAAAACAAGGACGGATCAATAAACATTCCAAAAGCACTTTGGAAATATACTGGTTTCAAAACAATCAAACCGAGATGAAAATTTTAGCATTTACAGATACACATGCCAACAAAGCGCACGTAAAAGCTCTTAAAAAATCTTATGAGAAGAACAATCCAGATATTTTAGTTTTAGCAGGAGATTTTACAAAAATGGGAAAAGAAATTCCAAAAAATCTCAAAGACTTACATTTCGGAAAAAAATTATTATTTATTCCCGGAAATCACGAAGAACACAAAGACTTCAACCCAAATTTAAATAACATAATATCGATTCACAAAGATAAATTCATCTTCAATAATATTTTATTTCTTGGTTGCGGAGGAGGATTTAGGGGATTCACTGAAAAAAATCTAGAAGATTCAAAAAACGAACTCCGGAAGATGATTAATACTTTCCGAAAGAAAACCAAAAACGGGAAAATCGTATTCGTTACACATAGACCTCCGCACGGAAACAATTGCGATTACATGGATGAAATTAATGAACATGTCGGCGCCAAAAATATACGTAAATTTATTACTGAAAATAAAATCGATTTAAGTCTATGCGGGCATATCCATGAGTGTTTCGGAAAATCGGACCAGATTGGAAAAACACTAATAATAAATCCCGGCCCAAGCGGATCAATCATTGAAGTATAATGGAATTAATTATTGCAGAAAAGCCCAGTGCTGCGCAAAAAATTGCGCAAAGCATTGGAAAATTTAAGGTCAAAGTAAAGAAACGAGTAAAATATTATGAATCCCATAACGGAAAAATAGTTATTGCTCCAGCGGTGGGACATCTTTTCGGACTAACTAAAAATAAAAGATTTTATCCCGTATTTGATTTAAAGTGGGTTCCAGCTTATGAAAATTCTCGATCATCAGCATTTTCAAGACCATATTTAGAATTAATACAATCCTTGGGAAAAAAGGCAAAATCTGTAACTGTCGCTACAGACTACGATTTAGAAGGAGAAGTAATTGGATTAAATATCGTTCGAGAACTACTTAAACGCAAAGATGCCAATCGCATGAAATTTTCAACTTTGACTTCGGACGAGTTAAACAAATCTTATTCAACCAAATCTAAAACTCTGAACTGGGGTCAAGCAAATGCAGGTATAGTTAGACACACTCTTGATTGGTATTATGGTATAAACTTATCTCAGATAATTGCATCTTCAGTGTCAAAAGCCCTAAATCGATATCAACCAATGAGTATAGGTCGAGTCCAAGGACCAACTCTCGCGATTTTAACAGAACGCGAATTGGAAATCAAAAAATTCAAACCAGATCCGTATTGGCAAATATTTGCAAATCTATGGCTGAATAAACAAGCAATTAAAGCAGTTCACGAGAAAGACAAATTCTTTGACGAAACTGAAGCAAATAAAATATTCAAAAAAATCGACGGCAAAGACGGAACAATTTCAAATATCAGAAAATCAAAACAAAAAGTCTCTCCGCCGGCACCCTTTGACTTAACTAGCCTACAACTTGAAGCATACAGGCTATTCAAATATTCTCCATCAATGACACTCAAAATTGCTCAAACACTTTATTCTAATGCATACATTTCATATCCTCGGACTTCATCTCAAAAATTACCAAACTCTCTAAACTTTTCTAAAATTCTTAAGAAACTTAGTAAAAATCCGAAGTACAAATCAGTTGTAACTCAAGTTCTACAAACTAAACTATCTCCGAGAGAGGGGAGAAAATCTGATCCTGCTCATCCCGCAATACATCCCACGGGAGATCGCCCCGGAAAACTATCTCCTTATGAATTAAAAATATATGATTTAATAGTCCGAAGATTTTTTGCAGTATTCGGGGAGCAGGGCGAACGAGAATCAACACGAGTAAAATTAGCTATATCGAGAGAAATCTTCAAATTTGGAGGAGTTATAACTACAAAACAAGGCTGGATGAATTGGTACGGTTCTTACGCTACACGAAAGGAAGTGGAATTACCAAATCTAAAAATTGGACAAGTACTAAAACAAAATTCAGAACTTGAAGAAAAAGAAACTCAACCGCCCGCCAGATACACAACTGCTTCTTTGATAAGGTTACTTGAAAAAGAAGGTCTAGGAACCAAATCAACACGTTCATCCATAATTGAAACATTGGCAAAACGAAACTACATTCAGGGAAATCCAATAGAGGTAACTGATTTCGGGATGAATGTTTATTATACTTTCAAAAAATTCTCTCCGGAAATTCTCTCCGTAACTTTGACACGAAAATTTGACAAAGCAATGGATGATGTTCGTCTGGGAAAAATTTCTTCAGATGAAGTAATTGTTGCAGCTCAAAAATCCGTTACCAAATATTATGCTAAACTAAAAGAAAACACAGTTAAGATCGGAGAAGTGCTTTCAAAGTCCTTCGTTAGTACAAAAAAGAAGAATGTGGAATTATTTCCTCACGATTGCGGAAAGATGTTAGTCGTTAGAAGATCTAGGGCGAGTAAAAAGAGATTCATTGCATGTAGCGGATATCCAAAATGTAAATTTACTTGGCCCCTCCCGCAAAAAGGAGTTCTAACTGTGACAAAGAATAAATGTGAAGATTGTAATACAACAATATTACAAACTAGGAGTGGACGAAGACCGTGGAAATTCTGTCCAAATCCAGATTGCAAATCCAAAGATGAAAAATCCAAATAGCGTTGAAGAAGATCTTGAAAATATTGATGAATCTGAACTAAAACCTAAGAAAAATAGATTCAAGTGGCTATGGTTAGTCGCCGCATTTATGATATTTATTGTAATAATTTATTATGTGTTCTAAAATAAACTAAATTTCTTGGAACCAGTTGCCTCAATTATATCTTCAGAAGTTATTTCAAATCTAACTCTCTTGATAGGAATAGAACGATGCTTTACTAAATTCAAATAGCGCCCAGTTGGAGTTAATTCAAGTTTAATTATACATTTGGAAGTGTATTTCATTAAGTCTCCACCAACCATCTTAATATCATCTTTTCGATCAAAGTCAGCATATACTTGATTAGTTAACAATATAGGAATAACCTTTTCATGAGATATTTTTCGCAATATTCCCAATTGACGAGCCATATCTTTATTGACTGCACTAGCCTCACGCTCACCCATTTCTAACCGATATAACATTGAGATAGAATCAACAACAATTAAAACAGGATTATGTTTTTCAACTAATTTATCCAATTCTGCAAAAACTTCATTTTGTTCCTGAAATGAAGTCGGTTTCTTAATTATCAGATTATTCAATCGCTTAGATTGAGATTTAGGAAACATTTGTTTTATTCTGTCAACTGAAAGACCGCCCTCTGTGTCTATGAAAATAACTTTCCCATTCCCCGCAGAAGATAAACCAATCAATGTCGCAAAATTAGTTTTGCCACTACCGCTTGCACCATAAATGGTAGTTGTGACTTCTGGCTCTAAACCTCCTTCTAAGATATCATCTATTAACTCTGAACCCGTCGAAACTCGATCACCCACATTCATAACGTTTAAATAAGCCTATTTAAGCAATTATATATCAAAATGTCAGTTTCTAACAAAAAGAAAGCATATATGAAAAAATACAACAACCGAGACCACGTAAAGCGAAAAAAGGCAGAATACATGCGTAAAAATCGCTCCACTGCGAACGATGAAGCATCGGTACGATTGGTTAACCTGTTGAGAGAATATGGTTTCGAAGACTGGGCATTCGATGTTGCGCAAGAGCGAGCCCCGCAAATGTTAGTATCTTCTAAAATCCGTTCACGTAGAAGAAGATAAAGGCATCCACTCGATTCTCTTTTAAAATTTAACTATATTTGTTTCTTATGCCTAAAGATTCTATAGAAATAATTTTAACAGTTCAAGAAGCAAGACAAGACGATATTGATAGAGGCATAGTTCGTATCGAAAATGAATTTCTGAAAAAATTAGGATTGCAGCAAGGCGATTTTGTAGAAATCGAGGGCGATAAAAAGACAGTTGCAATTGCAGGGCGAGCATATCCTGCCGATTTAGGATTGGGAACAATTCGAATGGACCCATCTACTAGAAAGAATGCGGGCACATCAATTTCTGAAAAAGTAAAATTAAGAGCAATTAATATTAAACCAGCAAAAAAAATTACAATTGCACCTTATCAAAAAGGTATGCGAATTCAAGCACCCCCAAAAATGTTCTTGAAAGTATTGATTGGAAGACCGGTTTCTAAAGGAGATATTATTACTCCCACAACACATAGCCGAGTTAGACGAATACGAGGATATGATCCTCTTGAAGACTTATCAGATATTTTGGGTGCCGCAATGAGCGGAGGATTACCCTTAATGTCTGGATTGAAATTTGTAGTTGTAAATACCTCTCCGAAAGGTGCAGTTCTAGTAACTGAAGAAACTCAATTAGAACTAAAGCCCGAGGCAGTTGAAATAACTGAAGATCATGTTCCAGATGTTTCTTATGAAGACATTGGTGGACTTAAAGAAGAAGTAGAAAAAGTTAGAGAAATGATTGAAATTCCGTTGAAACGCCCAGAATTATTCGATAGATTAGGAATTCAACCACCAAAAGGAGTTCTATTATACGGACCACCTGGAACAGGTAAGACTTTACTAGCAAAAGCAGTTGCCGCAGAATCTCAAGCATCTTTTCACTTAATTAATGGTCCCGAAATCATGAGCAAATTTGTTGGGGATGCCGAAAAGAAGATAAGAACTATTTTTGATGAAGCAGAAAATAATGCCCCTGCAATTATATTCATTGATGAAATCGACGCAATTGCACCTAAGCGAGAAGAATCATATGGTGAAGTTGAGCGAAGAGTAGTTGCACAATTACTTACTCTAATGGATGGAATGAAAGGTCGAGGAAAAGTCATAGTCATCGCAGCAACAAATCGACAAGACGCATTAGACCCTGCATTGAGAAGAGGAGGAAGATTCGATAGAGAGATTGAAATCGGAGTCCCAAATTACGACGGAAGACTCCAAGTTTTGAAAATCCACACTCGAAACATGCCTCTAACCAGGGATGTTAACTTGGAAGAGTTAGCAAGAGTCACACACGGTTTTGTCGGAGCAGACTTAGAAGCATTATGTAAGGAAGCTGCAATGAATGTTATTCGAAGACTTGCACTAAAACACTCTTTGAAGGATGATTCTCCGTTAGATGAAGAAATCATGAAAAAATTAATTGTAACTCAAAAAGATTTCGAAGATGCGTTCAGAAACGTTTCTCCGAGCGCAATGCGTGAAATATTAATTGAGACACCGAATGTTCCATGGACTCAAATCGGAGGACTTGGCGAAATTAAACAACAACTAGAAGAGGCCGTTGAATGGCCAATTAAAAATCCTGAAATGTTTAAGAGAATGGGGATTAGGGCACCAAAAGGAGTTCTATTATACGGACCACCTGGAACAGGTAAGACTTTACTAGCAAAAGCAGTTGCAACAGAGTCAGAAGCAAACTTTATTTCAGTTAAGGGACCCGAATTACTGAATAAATATGTCGGAGAATCTGAAAAAGCAGTTCGAGAAATATTTAGGAAGGCAAAACAAGTAGCACCATCCGTAATTTTCTTTGATGAAATCGACTCAATTGCATCTATACGAGGCGGTGGCGGAGACGGAGGAGCAAAAGCAAGAGAGGGAGTAGTAAATCAAATTCTGACTGAGTTAGACGGAGTGGAAGATTTGAGCGAAGTAGTAGTTATCGCTGCAACAAATCGTCCAGAATTAGTTGACCCTGCATTATTGAGGCCGGGGAGATTTGATAGACATTTATTAGTACGACCTCCGAGCAAGAGTGCAATTAGAGAAATATTAAAGATTCACACGAAGGATGTTCCTTTGGCAAAAGATATAACTGTAAAATATTTGACAGATAAATTAGTTGGATACTCAGGTGCAGATATCGAAGCAATTGTAAGAGAAGCAGCAATGTTAGCACTTCGAGAAAAGTCAGATGCCAAAAATGTTCGAAAGAAACACTTTACTGAAGCACTTTCAAAAATCAAGCCGTCATTGTCAAAGGTTGAAGTCAATGCTTACAAAAACGCAATTATGGAAGCAGAAGGCAGAGTCGGACCAGATTATCTTGGTTAACCTAAAATAATTGGTTTTTCATCAACAATAATTGTGTGTTCGAATTGCGCCACTACCGAACCGGCTTTTTCATTCAAAATTTTGTGGTCATGGAGAATACCGGACCGAACAAAAGAGGAGATTGCTAATTTTGTTTTAGTTCTCCCAAATTTCTTAGAAACTTCTCGTTCAGAGAACGGCAAAGTTTGATAATTTGATAAAATATGATTTAAAACATCCCGATACATTCGAACCTGTTTTTTCTCAGCCAACTCATAGATTCCTGAGCTCTTACCCTCAGTTACTAATCCTCGCCCATCTGTAGCAAAGGGCTCAATTGCGATAACCATCCCTTTTTCTAATTTGAATTTACCACCTGCTTTGTAATTTGGAATGTTATATCCCGCATGTACATTATATTGTTCAATTCCGTGACCAGAAAGATTACGGATTGATTTGAATCCATGTTTTTTTATTGTAGATTCGATTACTTCACCTATATCGCTAACATAAACTCCCGGCTTGACCAACTTTATTGCATTATCTAGTGCGTCTCTTGCAGCAGAGATTAATTTATCGTGCTTTTTAGTTTTAATCGGAATTGAAATTGCACTATCTACAATGTATCCGTCAATATGTACTCCAATATCCAATTTTAATAAATCTCCTTCTTTCAACAAGTTAGAATCTTTCTCACTCGCACAATAATGTGCAGCAACATCATTTACAGATATATTTGCAGGAAATGCTAAGCCTCCACCCATTTCCCTAATTTTAGATTCTACTTTTTCAGAAAGTTCAAGATAATTGGCACCCGGAACTGCAAGCGTTCGACCATATTCTTTACATTTTTTTGATATATCGCTTGCTTTCTTATATTTGGCCAACACTTCTTTGCTCATAACCATTGATCTAATCCTTTGCTCAAGTTCTTAACTTGTTCTTCAGTATATCCGAAGAGTTCCAGTATTTTATAAGTTGCTCCAATCACTTGTTTTTCAATGTAATATTTTTCATCAATATCTTTAAGGTTAGCATCTTCCGAAAGTTTCACTCTATCACGCACCAATTTCGAGTCTCCGGCCGAAATTACATAATTAACAATAGTTCCTGCACCAACAATTGCACCCTTTGCTTCCATGAGCTTACCTGCTGCAACTTGTGGACCAATCGCCACGTAATCTGACAGGTTTCGGGTCAATTTATTTGAAAGAACTAATTCATCAATTGTTATTTTTCTTTCACGAATATCAGAAATTATATTTTGAACAATACTTAGTGCACCTTCACCGTTTCCGTCAGATAATACTGCCTTCAAAACTTTCACTTGCGCATTTTTTGCTAACTTGGACCAATCTCCTCTTCTAGACTCCAATCCCTTGACAGTGATTTTACCTTCTTTATCGAGAAGAGCATATCTCTTTTTAGCTCCAGCATCTGAACCCTTTTTTTCCAAGAAAATTCCGGAAGTATAACTGCCCTCATCTTCTAATTCCATGGGATCAGGAAGGTAATCATTAACTTCTTTCTCAAATTCTGATATTTTGTCAGAATCCAATAAGAACACAGAATCAGTATCCCCATAAATAACATCTATTTCATGTTTTTCCGCAGTCTTAATCAGACCTTCAATATATTTTCGCCCCATTGCAGTTATTGCTGCGGCACAATCTATTGAATACCAACGTGCACCGTAGAATCCTAAATACCCATAAAATGAATTAGCTAAGATTTTAATTGCGTAAGATTGAGCATCTAATTCCCTACCTAGTTCTGAATCAGAATCGACATTTTTCAAATTAGACTTTATCACACTTCGTTTCCCAAGAAGATCTTTCAGAAGGGCCGGAATGAAACCACCATCCGTTTTGAAATAAACAGTTTTATGTGGCAATTCAATTTTGCTTTCTCCACCATCAGACAAAGTGTAGGGATCAATATTGTGTGCAATTATTATTGAGGGGTATAGGCTCCGGAAGTCAAAAACCCGAACATTTTTGTAAACACCAGGAGTTGGCTGATATACAAATGCGCCCATAACTTTAGTTCTCATTCGCCCCGAAATCTCTCGTTCAGTAGGTTTATTTTCAATTACACGATTTTCATCAATAGAATTTTTTATAATATATTGTTCAACCAGTCGACCATATCTCATTCGCGAAACGTCGAATAAAGGAATTCCAACGATTCTAACAAATTGTATCGCAATCGGCATCATCTTCTCAGCAAGCTTACAAGTAATTCGCGAATCGTGTAGATTATATCTCATAATTCGTGCAAGATTTTCATCACTGCCTTCTTCCCAGAGTTCGCTAACGAATGCGCCAATTGGCTCTTCCTTTTGATAACCAATTAATTCCTGTGCGACATTATCCAATTTCAGAGAATTCGTTTTAAGATTAGATGAGAGAATATTTCTAACAAAAATATAACTGTCAAAATGAGTTAATCCCGGAATCTTCGCAGAATGCCCGTTTCTTCCGGCACGAATCAATTTAATTTCGGAGTTCAGAGGACCCAACTCAATTTTTACCTTTAATTTTTCTGAACGCGTTTTTATGAAAGGTAGGTCAAATTTATCCGAATTATATCCAGTTATTACATCTACGCCCGACTCGTTAATCGTTTTAACGAAATCAGCCAATAATTCGGCTTCATTCCCAACAACAGTAACATAATCTGGTTTATTTTTGAAATCTCGATATGTTGTAACTTTACGCAAACCTTCCGCATAATATGAAATTGAAATTATTTTGTCAACATTAGCATCTGGGAAACTTCCCGAACATTCTGTTTCGATGTCGAAAGCTAAAATTTTAGGCATAAAATTTTTATAATAATTTAAGTTATTGTCCAATCCAACCCGGAATAAGTAAGGAATATCTGCTTCGAAAACTTCCAAACCTTGACTCAAAAGCTTCCTCTTAAGTGCAGGTACTTCAATCGGCACAGAAGCATAAACTTTGAACATAGAAATCTCCTCACCACGGAAAACTTTCGTAACTCCCTTTACTTTCAGCACCGTTTTAGATTCACCGCGAAAATCATAAACTGTTTTTTCAAGCTCAGATTTATTCGCGGGAGATTTTACAAGTAAAAACGGCAATTCAAATTCTTGTTCTTTTACATAGCTACCACTATCTGAATTACAAACAATTGAAATTTTTCGAGAGTTACCTTTCGAATAGGCAATATCGACTATATTCATTATCAGTTTCGAGGTCCCTTAATCTTATCGAAAAATTGATTCATATCTCGCTGAATTTGATCTGCGTCAACTTTCAACTTTTCAAGACTGATATGCAATCTCTCTTCATCTCTAACAAGGTTAGAAATCTGATCGTAAGGATTTGTTGCACGTTGGAAATCAGCGATACCAATTGAACCATAAGGTGAATTGTTCATTTCTCTAGCAACTTTTGCTAAAAGATTCCCGAGCCACGCATTAAGCGCATCTTTAACTTCAGATCTAATTTGTTTACCTTCAGTAATATGTTGTCTCATTAAATTAACAACTCTTGCTCTCGGAAACGGCAATGAACCGTCATCATCTTCATGCATTTCCTCATTTCGAAGTTCTTCTGTCATACCTTTTTCTTCACATCTCGCTTTAAAAACATTAGTATTTGGCAAGCTATCATTAAAATTTAGGCATCAGAGGCATCGTTTTCTTCGAATTTGTAACCATACTCCTCTTCAATAACGTGATTACACACCTGAGACACGCCAAATTGAAGTAATTCTGCAGTCGGTTCATCATAGACTGACTCCGCAACCATATTAACTAAGTTCATGGAATCTTCAGAAAGCGCATAACTGGAACCACGTTGACCACCAATATATTGAGATACTGTCGAAGTTTGGGAGTCCATTAGGTCAGCAATTTCTCGTTGAGTCATGCCTAAATTAACCAATTCCCGAGCCACTGCGGCTTTAATAGAATGAATTGCAGTTTTAGCAATAAATTCATGTGGAAAAATTAACGCCATTTTAATGAATGCCTCAGGTCAAATATAAATATTTTCGTGCTATGCAAACATACGAACAAATCTCTTAGTTAACAAACCACTTACAAAAAGAAGCCCAAATCCGATAGCGAAAGACTCACCAATACTAAATGAATCCAGCGCAAAACGAGAGATTCCACTCCACATTAATACAATACCCGTAATTCCGATAAACGCAAGGAAAACTCGTTTAATTATTCTCTTTTGTTCACGTAATTGTTTGGCTTTGGCTCTCCGCCTACGTTTACTTTGCAATCGTCGCTTCAATTTCAACATTCGGGAACCAATTGCCAAATACATAATTCATGGATTCATCCAAGTTATAAAAATCTATATCAAAATCATTTTAAAGGGACTTCCACTGAAAAGGTCATGGGCGGGTCGCCAAGTCCGGTAAGGCAACGGGTTGCAGTCCCGTCATTCGGGGGTTCAAATCCCTCCCCGCCCTTAACTTTAAAAAACCACAGTACCAAATAATAATATGAAAATAAAACTTCTATTGCACGATGAAAATTTTACACCTAAACTCCAAAGCACCGAATTACCGAAAAAATTGGAAGATCAAATTCTAAAAGAGGATAAACTAAAAGCTAAATTCAGTATTCTTGACCGTTTGCTCGAGTAAGCATTATATACTCGTCCATCATATCTTAGTATGGCAAAAATGTCTAAGGCTGCATCAATGAATTACACTTATGCACTCTACGGACTTGCTCTTCTTCTAATTGGTTGGATGTTATGGTCCGGCAGCTTTAGTTTAGAACAAGGAGTCGGTGCATGGTTTGTATTAATGGGATTGAAGAAAGTATTGATGGGTACTAATTGTTGTTAGAACCTTTAATTATTCGATAACCGTCTATTTCATCTAGAACAATATAGCCTTGCTTCTCAATTTTTTCTCGAACTTTATCAGATTCATTATATTTCTTTTCTGAACGCAATTTCTCCCTCTGCTCAGCAAGAGAGATTATCTTTTGCGGAATTTCTTTACCGATTCCAGATAAATTTAATCCAAAGACTCCATCGAATTCCAAAATCAATGAATATTTTTCTGAGTCAGATAATCGCTCGTCTTTAATCAGTTTAGAAAGAACAGATAAAGCTTTTGGAGTGTTAAAATCGTCATTCAGGGCCTCTTCAAAATGAGTCAAATATTCTTCACCATCTAGAATTTTTCCCGGAGTAGTTTTAATTTTAGCTACAAATTGATTTAATTTAGAACGTGCATTTTTAGCACTCTCTAAACCCGATTCACTAAATAATAACTGCTTCCGGTAATGCGTTCCAAGCGTTAGGTAACGATAGTCTAATGGATGATATCCATTTTCTTTAATTGAGTCCAAAGTCAAGATATTACCTTTGGATTTTGACATTTTCGAATTATCTTTATTCACTAAAAATGCAGAATGTATCCAATAGTTTACCCACGGAGAAATATCGAGCGCAGACTCAGATTGCGCAATCTCATTGTTATGATGGATGTGTGCCAAATCTTCGCCACCCATATGAATGTCGAAATGATTTCCAAGATATTTTGACGCCATGGCAGAACATTCAATGTGCCAGCCCGGATAACCTTTGCCCCAAGGAGAGTCCCACTTCATATCCTGGTCTTGAAATTTAGATTTTGTAAACCATAAAACAAAATCGTGAGGATTACGTTTATTTTTATCCTCATCTACTCGCGATTCGCCAGTATCAACAATTCCACCTAGCTTACCGTATTGCTTTAATTGAGAAGTATCAAAATACACATTTCCTCCAGAAACATAAGCAAAACCCTTTGATTCTAATTTTCGAATCATTGCAATTTGCTCCTTAATATGCCCCGTGGCTTTAGGTAATTTATCCGAGGGTTGAATGTTCAAAGAATCCACATTTTTCTTGAATTCATTAGTGTAAAATTTTGCAAGCTCCCAAACACTCTTTTTAGACTTCTTGGCGGCCACAACTAACTTATCTTCTCCTGCATCTGCATCTGAAGTTAAGTGACCAACATCAGTAATATTCATAACGTGCTGTACTTTATACCCATTAAATTTCAAAGTTCGCTTAATGATATCACTAACAATAAACGTTCGTAAGTTACCAATGTGAACGTAATCGTAGACTGTTGGTCCACACGTATAAATCTTAGCCTTACCTTTCTCAATCGGTATAAATTTCTCTTTCTTTTTTGATAGAGAATTAAACACTCGTAGAGCCATATTAGTATGTATCATTCAAGATTATAAAAACTATGAAACTATTATAAATTTTCACATCTAGCATAAATATGGCTTCAATCTTTTCAAAAATCATCGCGGGCGAAATTCCAAGTTTCAAAGTCTATGAGGATAAAAAAGTAGTAGCGATTTTAGATATAAATCCCGTCAACGCGGGACATGTCTTAGTAATTCCGCGAGAAGAATATGTTACTCTGATGGATATGCCAGATAAATTAGCAGAACATTCAATTTCTGTAGTCAAACACTTAGCCTCAGAATTACAACGAATTACTGGCGCACCCGGAATAAATGTGTTCTTAAACAACGGTTCGGCAGCAGGACAAGAAGTACCTCACGTACATTTTCATATAATTCCTCGATTTGACGGAGACAATGCAGTTCCCGCGTGGAAGCGCAATCAAGCAAACCCGTCCGATTTGAAAGAACTTTCAGAATTATTAGCTAACTCGATTAAACCAAAAAAGAAACCAAGGAAAACCACTAAGAAAAAGATAACTAAAGTCAAAGTAAATAAAAAATTCAAAACTTAATGATTTCTAAAGAAGTGATATACATCGTGGTTTAATCTTGCCGATTCTAAAGCAGCATGCAGCTCTCCTCGATGTAAATGCGCTCGTGCCTGTTCTCGGTTTTCAGTAGGAACTTGTTCTAAATAATTGTACGTTGCTTCAATAGTCTTAACTGCATTCTCAGTAAAAGCATGTTTTTCGGCATGCAAACCGTGTTCTCGTGTTCTAACTACACCCATACTCAAAAGCGACCAAACTATTGTAAAGAATCCAGCCAGACCCATAAGAACGTAATGAGGTGCTTCAAGAACTACCATTATCCTAAGTATGCTTCCCTCCTTTTTATATTTTACTTAGATATTCTGATAATATTGTAAAAATCAAATCACCAAATTTCATTGTTATCAAAAATGCGATCAAAAATGCAGGTCCAAATGCAACTCCTGATTTAACATTCAATGGCTTACTGAAGTGTTTTTGAATCAAGAAAATATCTTTCTTAGATACGCCCGTCGTCTTGGGAATAAATATCAATTTACCTCGATATTTCAATTCATCCAGAACCCAATCACCCTCTACCAAATCTTTTGGTAGAATTTTTTTCACAAAGAATTTGTTTTGAACGTGCATGGCCAAAATTAAAATCACTAAGACTGCTAAAGAAGCACCCAAAATGTAAATTTTGCTCAAAATTAACAGTATGGAGATAACTAATAAATATTTCAAGAAAGGCAAATCTGAATTTATATTTTTGAAATGTACAATACTCTCCTTAATTAAGAATAATGTACTATATATTCCGCCCGCAATCATCAAGTTTACAATGAAACTAACGATGAAGGGATACGGCGCATTAAGAGTATACATTGGCAACATTGCACTCATACCAATTAATAACTTTGAATCACCTCCACCCCATTGCCCAGTGTAATACATCATTAATCCAAAAATGGTTGCAATTGCTAGAGAAACAAATAAATTTGATAAAATAAAATCTCCGTTGATGCTCAAAATTACATGAGAACCAATACCAAAAAATATTAAGAAGTGAGTTATTGCATCAGGAATCTCGAACGTTTTCAAATCAACAAAAGTTGAAATTATTAACGCAACTAAAACAATTCCAATAAATAATTCAAGCATATTAAAATAAGTTGAAGAAGTTTTTAAGCTTCTTCAATTCCTTTTTCAGTAATATTGAATATTATTTCCCCTTCAGGTAAATATGGTGAGTCAACTAACCTTGCAACTCTCTTTCCAGCCTTCCCCTTTCTAAGATATATTCTAAATTGAGATGCGTGCCCAAGGATATGACCTCCAATCGCTTTAGTAGGATTACCAAAGAAAACTGCAGGATTCGATTGAACTTGATTTGTTAAATAAACTGCTAAATTGTGTTTATCTGCCATTCGTTGTAATGAATGCAAATGACGATTTAATTTTTGTTGACGAACTGCAAGTGTCCCTCTACCCGCATACTCAGATCTAAATAAACTCATAAGGGAATCAACAATTACTAATCCAATATTTTTGCCATGTTTATTAATTACTTCATCAATCTTATCTACAAGAAGCATTTGATGATCCGAAGTATATGCTCGCGCAACCATTATTCTTGACAAAATCTTTTTCGGATTCAGCCCTCTAGTTTCACACATTTGAGTAATTCGTTCAGGTCTAAATGTATTTTCGGTATCGATGAACAATACATCTTTATTCAAACCACCATCCTTTTTCGGAAGTTGACAAGTAATTGCAAGCATCATTGCAAGCTGACTTTTACCAGACCCAAATTCTCCAAAAGCTTCAGTGATACTTTGAGTTTCAATTCCACCACCTAATAATCCATCAAAATCTTCTGAACCTGTAGTCATTCGCTCAATATTTTTACGCTTCTCAACCAATTCAGCACCAGTTATGAATCCCATATCCATTGCGTTTCTAGCCGCAATTTGAGCTTTGGTTGCGGATGCAGCACTCATACCGCTTGCCTCGGAAAGTTCCGAAGTGGGAGCGACAGCAATAGACATGACTGTATCATATCCTGCATCTCTAAGTTTATCTGCAGTCATAGGCCCAACTCCAGGCAAGTCTTCAATATCAACCTTTTCTTCGTCCTCAGGACTTTCTATAATTTCTTCTTTCTTTTTAGCCATTATTTAACCTCGCAATCATTTCATCTGCGTTTTTTACTTTAATTGAGTTTACATTCATTTCAACTCTATCGAAATTTTTATTTTCTTTAATTATGCCAGAAACTTCAACCACATTTCCCAATATATCTAATCCGATATTATCACCGCCTTGGACAGCAATCAAATCTTGAATCGTTTCTGCATCTTCTCCAATTAGTTTTTCACCTAACTCACCAAAACAAGTCGCACGAACGTTTCCCTTACCATCATCTAATACTAGATTAAGTATCATTGTTGTTTTAGGAGATTCAACTTTCCCGTGCGTTTGACATTCATTTGATTCTGAAACTTTCCGTCTACATTCACCACACGCTTTGTAAAATCGAGGTTCAGTAACAGATACAATCGTACCAAACACGTTAACTGGTGCACCGAGAGTGGGATTTGACAAATCAGTTTCTACTACTGCGACCGGCGCATCAATATCAACTTCCAACTCATCTTGATTGATAATGATTTGACTTCGACTATTTAGTTGCAAATCTTTACCCGTGTAACTATTTTCTCGAATTGAACAGTTCTTTATTCTAACTATGTCTCCGACTTTCAATCGATTCTCATTAATCAGAGTGGTGCGCTTATCCCAAAGTGTTGTTCGAATACTTCCTGTCGAATCTTTAATCATAATTGGAATAAATGGTACATCTCGACCATCTCTTGAAAAACTCCGAGATTCAAAAATACGCGATACTTTCGCAACCAATTCAACTCCACTCATCCCAGGATGAACATCTTTAATTTCTAGAACTTTAGTTGCAGGATCTTCAAATACCTTAACACCGTTTTCAGATGCAACCATAAATGCAGCTCCATCTCTTGAAACAATTTTATCGAAAGCCTTCATTTTTTCATCGATTTTAGAATTGACTTCAGAGTCAGACATTCCGCTTTGAGCAACTATTTTTTTGATAACATCTTCTAAGGGAATCTTTATCATGGATTTTTCAGACTAATTTCTATTTTAAGTCTTTGTTGTCTGAAACGATAGTACTTGAAAAGGTGCTTAATACTTTACCCCGAATCGCATTTGGATCCGCTCCCCCGTGCCAAGATAATCTTGGTCGAACTCGCATAGGATAAATTTTTTCATTTGTATCATCTAAAATAATCCCGACACCTTGTTCTCGAGGCAAATTTTCTAGGTATCGTTGAAGATCGGAAGTTGCATATGATTGCATTATCTCATTTAGCGCTTCAATATCAAATTTAGAAGTAACTCTATGTGAAAGTACCACGTCTGATTGAGTCATAACGTCAGTATGTATCTTTCCAGGTTGCTGAGTGGCAAAAATAGTAGATATTCCAGGTTGCCGCCCCTCTCTAAGAATTTGTATCAAAGGATAACTTGCAAGAGTTTCACCTTCTCGGGGCAAAAATTCATGCGCTTCATCAATAATTAATTGTAATAATGGAATCTTACTCTCATGTTCTGCAAATAATGAATTTTCCTTCAATACTTGTAACTCTTCATCTTTACGAGCATCCATTCTTGTTTTTAATGCATGAGATGCTATGAAACTAATTACGAGTGCCTTTATCTTATCGCCACCCTCAATTTGAGAATATACGCTCAAATCTACAATATTCATTTTACCTCCATCCAATAATTCATCCAAATCAATACCCTTTGCATCAAACAGACCCCACTTGTTTACAAACAAAAATCTATTTTTCAAAATCTTCTTTTCAGTTTCACCAGACTCCTTATCATTTTTCACGCCATCAACTAAATCTTTAATTGAAAAATCTCCCTCCTGACCCTCGAGAATACGTTCTAATAATAGTCCTTCTTCACTCAAAAGTTCAACTCCGAAAATTTCACACCAGTGTTCAAATGAAACTTGAGATGGTTTAATTGCAAAAGCTTTGTCTACAGGAATCCCCCTATCACTCAGTTCATCAAATTTTCCAATTGGTGCATAAACAATGGGAGACATTGCTAAGGGCTTCAATTCATGTTTATCCAATAATTCTACATCTTTGAAATTTGGATATTTCATTGTCCAATAAATTCCCATTGTGTCAAATAAAATAGTTGTAAGATTTGATTTAATTTCAACAGGCAAATTTGCAATACCTTCAGCAATTACGCCCAAAGTATAAGACTTACCTGACCCCCTTTTACCAGCAACTAAAACCGAATGGGGCTTATTAACATCTAAATATATCGGATTGGCCAACACTTTGTTTCGCTCCATTGTTACGTAATGTTTACCTAAAAAAATTGTTCCTTCCTTGTCAAATTTTTTACGATCAGAAGGACTTCGACCAATAATGATTTCGTACATGAAATAGAAAAACTCTTTTTTAATATAAGAATTGTCATCGAGAAAGCCTTATTAATCGAATTTATCTGATGAAACTGTGCCAACGTCGCATAATCTGGTATTGCGCTCGCCTCGAAAGCGAGTTCCTTCGGAATTGCAGGTTCGAATCCTGCCGTTGGCGCTATCGTTTTTAGAAAAAACGATGCCAAAACTGAATTCAAGGCAAATTATTTTGCCTTAGCAGTTTGGATAATACGTCCAGTAGCATAATACAATTTTGCAAAATATACTCCGAGTATTCCCATTACTAACATAAGAATGTCGTTCTCACTAAGTCCGGTCAACAATGTACTAATTGCTAGAACCAACCAAACGACAAATCCAAAAAATGCTGCGATGGTAATCAACACCAAATCAAATCGATTTGGTTGAGAATATTTGTCCAATCTATCAATTATATCCATGGTTTATTATGTTAAGTAAAACTAAAAAACCTCTCTATTTATCGTTTCTTAATATTATGGAAATAATCTACTCTATTGAGGTATGAAATCTCGCCAGGATCATCAGAATCTAAATCTGCTTCAATCAAGTCTCGCAATCCATAAAGAATACGATTCCTACATTCCAAATTAATTGCAACATCGCTTACAGGATAAAGTGTATTAATTTTCTCAACATCTTGCATTCGATTTAACCTACGTCGCATAACTGGTCGGCTTGGAATACCTTTTCGGTGATGACCGATTGCATTTTGAAGTTGACCTATGGTTTTTGGGGAACCGTGCAATTGGCTTAGAATGATGTCTTCAATAGAAGGCCTAGATTCAATTTTTCGTTCAATTTCAGCCTTCCAATCCGGTTTTTTTGACATGAGCGTTTAGATTAACGCAACACTCATTTAAAACACTTGTTCGGTATACCGATTATTCAGAACTCAATTCGTAGTCCGATAAATTAAGATTCAAATCTTTATTTTCACGAACAAATTCTGCAAAATATTCCATTCGAGTAGCTAATTTAGTCATGTTCAAATCAATATTCGGATTTGAAGAATATCCGCTAAACAATTCCTTTTCTTTATACACTGCATTGTACAAATCACTTTCAGCAACAAAAGTAACACCCAAGCTTGTCCCGAAATTCTCCATATTTTCCAAACAGTGATCTAGCGATTCAACAGCTCGGTTAAACCTAAGTTCAGCAGACATTTGGTTTGCAGAATTGTTTACTCGAGTTGATGGAATATATGAACGAATTTGTCGAGATGCAACTAACAAATCTTTTTCGATAAGTTCGTAAGCATTGCTTTCAATATTATCTTTTATTTCGAATATTCTCTTGTCTGTTTCCTTAATCAAATTTTGTAAATCCATTTGAAGGGTAGCGCCCCCACCGGGATTTGAACCCGGGTCGCCAGGTTGAAAGCCTGGAATGATTGACCTAACTACACCATAGGGGCGTGAATTTTGCTCTAAATTGTTATTTTTAAATGTTTCTTAAATCGCAAAATAGATTAGTTTTTTAAATCAAATTACCAAAAGTTTAATGGGCGTGTAGCTTAGTCTGGTTAGAGCGCTGGTCTTATAAGACCACTTTCGATTAAGGAAGTTTCTAAGTATACCAGAGGTCGCAGGTTCAAATCCTGCCTCGCCCATAATATTTTATATCTTGGTTATGAAATAAATTAATGACCGACTTTCTTAATTTGGCAGCAAAATCTGTGGCGAAAGCATCTGGATTAAAACTTTCCGAAGTCAAAAAAATTATAGAAATTCCACCAAATTCAAAATTGGGCGACTTTTCTTTCCCATGCTTTTCAATTGCCAAACGACAAAAGCCAGGAAATGTTGCATATAACATTCGTAAAAAGCTTTCAGTTCCAAGAGTTTTCAAGAAAGTTGAAGTTATGGGACCGTACCTTAATTTCTTCCTGAATGAGAGAGTACTTGCTGAAACAGTAATCGGCGAAATTTCCAAACAGAAAAATAAATACGGATCAACAAATATCGGAAAAGGGTCAAAGATTCTAATCGAACACACTAGTATAAATCCCAATGCTTCACCGCACGTCGGGAGGTCCAGAAACGCAATTATCGGAAATTCATTAGTAAAATTATATCAATTCCAAGGATACAAACCAACCGTTCATTATTTTGTCAACGATGTCGGAAAGCAAATTGCGATGTTGGTAATGGCAGCGGGAAATCGAAATCCAAAGTTCAATGAATTATTAGAATTATATGTCAAAATCAATAATAAAATAAAAAAGAATCCGGAACTCGAGAAACAAGTTTTTGATCTATTATTCAAATTAGAAAATGGAGACCCCAAAATTCGAAAAAGATTCTCAAAAATTGTAAAAACCAGCGTTAAGGGGCAGACCGATATAATTGCTCGGCTGGGAATCACGTATGATGTATTCGATTATGAAAGCGAGTATCTTTTCAATCAAAAAACTAATTCGGTTTTAAGAAAACTGAATAAAACAAACAAAGTTTTTGTAGATGAAGATTCGCGAAACGTCCTAAATTTGGAAGGATACAATCTTCCGATGAAAAACCCTGTTTTCGTACTGACTCGGGGAGATGGAACCTCGCTATACGGATTACGAGATATTGCATACACGATAGATAAGATGAACAAATCAAAATCAAACTTGATTGTTCTGGGAGAAGATCAAAAATTATACCACCAACAAATTTGCGCAGCAATGAATATACTAAATAAACCCGCTCCGGAAGTAGTCCATTACTCGTTTGTATTATCTAAAGCAGGTAAAATGTCTACACGAAAAGGAGATGTTATTTTACTTGATGATTTTATCAACCAAGTTTATTCTAAAACAAGGGCTGAAATTAAGCGCAGAAAAAGAGGTAAGTTGAGAAATGCATCGCTAATTGGAAACTCGGCAGTAATCTATTCTTTATTGAAAGTATCTCCTGAAAAGAATGTCACCTTCGATATGGACTCATCAGTTAGATTCGATGGAGACACAGGACCATATTTACAGTATACTCATGCACGAATCAATTCTCTTGCAAAGAAGTCAAAAACTAGACCTAGCTTGAATTCAGAAATTTTAACTGAGTCAGAAATTGAATTAATTAAGAAATTAAATCAATTTTCCGCAAATGTTACTAAGGCATTTGAATTAAGAAAACCAAGTATAGTTGCAAACTATGCGATGGAGCTCTCAAAATTATACAATTCATTTTATTCTCAAAACAGAATTATTTCTATCGACAAAAAAAATACTGCTCATCGTATGTCGATTTCTTCCGCAACTCGACAAGTACTTGCAAATAGTCTGAGGTTGATGGGTATAGAACCTGTTGACGAAATGTAATTTTAGAAATACTTATAAAACTAATACTTAATCTAAAAGCAGAATGAAACGTTCGTCTCGTAAATGGAAAAAGAAGAACAAATCCGGATATCGTGGTAGATGGAAATGGTATCGGAAGAAGTTAAAGAAGAAGAAGAGACTACGTCGAATGAAGAGAACTTAATTTCAAGTGAATGCTAATTTTTATAAACTAATTAACTTAGTCAGAGATACGCATGAGTTCCGGAGCGGTCAAACGGGCAGGGTTAAGGACCCTGTGACTTAGTGTCTTCGCAGGTTCGAATCCTGCCTCATGCATCCCGTTTTTCATAAAAACGAGGTTAAAACTGAAGATTTTTGGGAAAAGGGAGTTCAAAAAATTAATTTTAGTAAAAGCGATACCAAAACTAAATCCTCTGCCGCGGTGCTACGGCAGAAGACTAAAGGATTTCACCTTTTGTACAGGAGAGTACTCAAAGGGAGCATCATACATTTCAGCCATTCGATTTAAGTTTCGTCTAGCAAAAATGGTTTTTACATAGTCTTGTTCATAAGACTTTTCCTGAAGAAGTTGTCCGAAGTTCATAATAGAACTAAATTCGAGGTATTAAAAGACCCACAATAAGTTGTCCAATGTCTAGTATTCGGTTAACTTTCGTTCAGGTGATCGAAATTCAATAATTGAAGACCGACCCTGAAATCCTTCTCCAGTCGGTCGTTGCGTTATTATTCGTTTTTTAGATAAGGTGTCTAACACTCGTTTGAAAGTCTTTTCAGACTTAGTCCCGCCTCGCTCAGAGTAAATTTTATAGAGTTCACCTGTTGTTTTTCCCGAAAATTCTTCACAGATTTTCATAACAAAATTTTCGGTATCGTTGAAATCAGCAGAAGACTTAATCTTGAAAGCAGGAAGTTTATTTATCGCAGATTCAACATGTTCAGTTGTAATTTTCTTAGAAGACTCGGCCTCTGCAACCTCGCCAGAAAGTTTCAATAATGCGATTCCGAATCTAATATCTTTGAATTCCGAAGCACGGTGAGCAAGTAAATCCAGTGCGTTATTTTCCCATACGCCTTGGAAGAATGCATATTTAACTCGCTCAGCCAAAATATCTCTTGTTTCATTTAGCGAATATTCTTTGAATTCAACTAGTTCAGGCGTCAAACGACTAGTTATTCTGAAATCCAATTTTGAACCCCAGTCGTTCTCATTTGTTAGCAAGATAAGTGTTTTCTTAGATATATTTTCTAAAATGTGATAAAGAAAGTCATAGTCTTCTGCCTTATCCGCTTCATCTAAAACTAATACCAATCCGTCTCGTTTCTCAAGTTTCTCAAGAACTCTGTCAATTATTTCATTAGTCTTTAAGTTATGTGTGAATCGAAATCCCAATTGATTTGCAATCTCAGTCATTATTTTGTAAGTCGTGTTTGCTTTCCAGCAATTCACGAATACTTTAGCAACACCATCTGCCTCAGGTAGTTCTTCCAAATCCATCAATATTCGCTTTGTTGATGCAGTTTTACCTACTCCGGACGGACCGTACGCAATTACCGACATACCTGAACGGCTTTGAATAACCGGTTTTATAGCAGTTGCCAGAAATCTTTGCTGTTCTTCCCGGTGGGGCAACAACTTTGGAACAAAATCTTGATCAAGAGCGTCAGGATTAGAAAAAATTGTTTGTTCTGAACCGAGAAAGTCAAAACTATTCATAATATTTCTTTATGCAAGACATTTTAAGAATTTCTAGCATTAGTTTTATATTGGCTTAGGCTCTACGAAATCTATGCTTAGAAAATACAAATCATTCATCAAAAAGATAAAACCCCGCGATTCAATAGTGATAAGTTATGATCAAGACGGAGACGGAATTCCCGCCACCGCGCTATTAATTAAATCGTTAAATCGGTTACATATTGATAAGATAAATACTGTGCCTTTCCGAAGACATTCTCGTATCGAAGTTGCAGAAGAAATACTAAAACACAACCCCGATTATGTTTTTATATTAGATATTTCTGCTGAGCAGTACCCCGAATTCATGTCAAAATTAACTGGGTCAAAAGTGATGATTATTGATCATCACAAGACAAATATCTCTTCCGAAGTACTAATCTTGAAACCAGAGAACCTTAATTTTGAAAAATCATATCAATATCCTACGGCTAAATTAGTGTATGATTTGATGTCCGAATTAGTGAATTTAGAAGATTTCGCGTGGTTGGTCACAGTTGGATTAATATCTGACGCTTCAGCAGATTCGTGGCATGAATTCATGCAGAAAACATTTGATGAATTCAAATTCAAGCACGAAAAAGAATGGATTAATACAAAACCAGGAATAATTGCCCAAATACTGAACTCGGCGACTAGCGTAAATCCAAAACGGACCGAGGAGGCGCTAGATCTGCTTCTAACAAAATCGATTCCTGAGATTTTGAAATCAAGTTTGGCAGAATTGAATCATGATATTAATGCCGAAATCAAGAAAGTTATTGATAATATAAAACCCCAAAAATATCATGGCGGATCACTTAATCTAATAGAAGTTGAACCCAAATATGCAATCGGAGGCGTTGTTTCCAATAAATTATCTTTTGCAGAAAGAGACAAAACTTTCATAGTCATGAGTTTGTATAGAGATCACGTGGAAGTCTCATCTAGAAATCAATCCGGAGACATAGATTGTTCTAAACTTCTGAAATTAGCTACTGAGGGATTCAGGGATTCTAATGCAGGCGGACATAAACCTGCTGCAGGCGCAGCATTTCCATTAGAATATCTATCTGACTTCAAAAAAAATCTAGACAAGAACTTCTTACTCGCCAAGCTCTGAATCAACTAATTCTTTGAACGCAGAATAAGGTTGCGCACCAGATACAAGGATTCCATTAACAAATGTTGCCGGAGTTCCCGAAACGCCAACCGATTGACCTTCCGCCATATCTGCCTTCACTTTCTCCGCATATTTACCTGAATCTAAACATTCACCAAAAGTTGCATTATCTGAAACAATTCCGATTGCCCATCTTTTCAAATCCGCCTTTGTGAAATCTCCGTCTTGTACATCAAATATTTTACCGTGATATTCATACCAAGCATCTTGTTCATTTGCACACTCTACTGCTTCTCCAGCAATTTGAGCGGAAGCATGAAATGAAAGCGGGAAGTGCTTGTACACATAATAAACCTTACCTGTGTCCACATAATTTGTTTTCAGTTCCTTAACGGTTGATTCATAAAATCTTGTACAGAAAGGACATTGTAAGTCTGAGAATTCAATCACAGTTACAGGTGCGTTCGGATCACCAAGCGACAATTCTGAACCATCCAATTCAAATTCTGCTCTAATCGGACCTTCTTCCGATCCAGAAGTTTCGTAGGCATTACCAACAATCAATAAATCTCCGTCTCGAGTCAGATAAACTTCTGCAGATTGAACTAAATCGCCTTGACCAACATCCACATTTACTTTGTAAATACCGTTTTCAAGAACAGCACTTGTCGCAGTTGCGCTCAGACCTTGAGATGCAACAATTGAATTAACTTGGTTCTCTGCAATAGTCATAGCTTGATTCGGAGAAACTGTGCCTGAAAATAACATAATTACGGCAAAAACACCAAACAAAAATTTAATTCCCTTATTCACTTGCTTCTTTTGTTTAGGTTTTTTCTCAGCCATTTACTCAATTAAAATTTTGATTATATAAGATTTGTGTAACTTTGAACAATCAAAATCATACCTGCAGAATACGCAATCACAGATATAACTTTTTCTGAAAAAGAACCCGTTGTAATTGGTCCTCGGAAAGTGTGATGTGAAAATGGCCAAAATGGACGCACTCCGTGAGGAGTCAGCGCATCAGTTAGTAAGTGAACTGCGTAACCAATAAAAAACCAGCCTGCTAACATCAGATTCCAATTTAATTTTGACAAAATCACTGCCATAACAAACATAACGATTAACCCAGTAGTAAATGAGTGAACTATTCCTCGGTGTCTGGTAAAAATCGAAGTAATATGGTGGACAAAGGGAGAGTGGCGACTAATCTTAGAATGCGGAGAGTCAATGTCAGGAACCATTAATCCGAACAAATAGAATATTGTTGCTGCAACTGTTGGAGAAGCCAGAGTCCCCAATAGCGGAATTGAAATATTTCGAGTTATTAAAATTGCAAAGGCCAATAGACCAATACTGAAATGCGTTTTGAGTAACATATTCTATTGAGAACTCTTTTAAATTTAATAATTACTATTTATCTATGCAAAATCATTTCAAAACAGCCTTATTGCTGGGTGCACTCGGAGGAGTACTTCTATCAATAGGAGCACTATTGGGCGGTCAACAAGGAATGACAGTTGCATTAGTATTCGCAATTGTAACAAATTTTGGAGCATACTGGTACTCTGATAAATTCGTTCTTCGAATGTATCGCGCAAAGGAACTTTCAGTATCAGAATATCCGCGAGTTCACCAACTTTTGAACGAGTTATGTAAGAAAAACAAAATGAAGAAACCCGAATTATACTTAATTCCTTCCAAAAATCCAAACGCTTTCGCAACAGGTCGAAATGAATCGCACGCAGTTATTGGAGTCACTGAAGGAATTATCGAATTACTGACCGAAAAAGAATTGAATGGAGTTTTGGCTCACGAATTGGCCCACATAAAAAATAAAGACATGCTTATTGGTTCCGTTGCAGCGACCATCGCAACAACAATATCTTTCGTTGCGACAATGGCAAGATGGTCAGCAATTTTTGGTAGCCGAAATCGAAATGGAAACATATTCTCATTATTAATTATTTCAATTATAACGCCAATTGTAGCCATGATAATTCAAATGGCAATTAGTCGAAGCCGTGAATTTGAGGCAGACAAAATTGGTGCAAAATTGGCTAAAGATAGTAAAGGATTGGCATCAGCATTGAAAAAATTAGAACAATCGGGAAAAGGATTTCCTATGAGATTTGGTTCTGAAGCGAGTGCCCACCTATTTATTTCAAATCCATTCCAAGGAAGAAATATGTTAAAACTTTTTTCGACACACCCGACGACAGATGAACGAATCAAGAGATTAGCCAAAATAAAGCTATAACACTAACCTTTTAAACAAAATAAATTTGAATCTAATATGTCAATTAAATCTAGATTCTGTCCGGAGTGTGGGAATGAAACAGACAACCTAATTGAAAGTCTCTGTGTTTCATGTTATTCAAATCAACCAATTGTAAAACTTCCTAAGCAAAAGAATGTTTTATTCTGTGTAAAATGTGAACAAGTTCTGAATAAAGGATTCTGGATGAAAGGTATGAAATCTGCTGAACAAATTTTGGAAGAACGAGTCCAAAATTCATTAGTACTTCCTTCCGAAGAGACCTTAGTTTCAGCAAAAATATTAGAATTCGGAAAAGAAGGAATACTCAAAGTTGCAAGCAAAAGAAACGGTGAAATGCTGACACGAGAGGTCGAAGGCAAATTTGAAATCAAGAAATATTGTTGCCCGGCATGTTCTAGAGAGTCAGGAGTAGATTACTTAGCCAAACTACAATTAAGATCAACAAAAAATCCGCAAAATTTTGTGGAAGAATCACTAAAATACATAAAATTTTCAAATCCTAAAATTGCAAAAGTAGACAATGTCTTACACGGTGCAGATGTATATTTAGTAAATGCCCAAATCGCTAGACGGGCCGCACGTAGAATAAAGAAGCATTTCGATTGTTCAATTAAATCAAGTTATCGAAATTACGGTTGGGATAAAGAAAAAGACCGACCAAAGAGACGTATAACAATACTTTTAAAACAAAAATAAGGAGATTAAGCGATGGTTGAAGCAAAAAAGAAGCACAAAAAACGAGGACGTCATGCATATGACAAGAATGACGAAGGTCGAGTTCGACTTCCAAAGGGAAACGAAATGTTTGGAATCGTAGATACTAGATTAGGTATGGGAAAGTCCAGAGTTCGATGTGCGGATGGCAAAGAAAGATTAGGCAGAATCCCTGGAGCACTAAAACGAAGATTATGGGTAAGACCTGGAAATATAGTAATAATTGAGCCTTGGGAGTACGAAGGAGACCGAAAAGGAAACATTTTGTTCAACTATAAACCAATTCAAGTTAAATGGCTAAAGGAAAAGGGTCACTTGAAAGACTTACTTGAAGCCGAAGAATTCTAATGGATTACATAAACATACCTGAAGACAGAGTCTCAGTTTTAATCGGACCAAAAGGAACAACTAAACGAAGAATCGAAAAACTCGGCGAATCAAAACTGAAAATTTCAAATAACGGAAACATCACCATTGAAGGCGAAAATTTAATTGTTAAATCCGTAGTCGAAGCCATTGGACGAGGATTCAATCCGCGAACAGCAATGAAGTTATTCGATGAAGATTATTCTTTCGAAATAGTGGAGCTAACTGAATATTCTGACTCAAAGAGTAGATTGGAAGTTCTTAGAGCACGAGTTATAGGTCGAAATGGGTCAGTTAGAAAGTCAATTGAAGTCCAAACAGGCACAATTTTAGCAATTAAAGGCAAAACTGTGTCAATCATTGGAAAACCTGAAGCAGTTTATCTTGCACGGAGAGCACTAGAATTAATTCTTTCGGGAAGCCAACACGGCTCCTCATTCAGATGGTTAAAAGACCAATTGAGTGATTAGTTTTTCTATTTTAAAATTATCAATATTTTAAACACTTGGACTGCAAAATCTTCGATAAAAGAGAAATCTTTTTAAGAAAAGCGCCTTTAATGCCGTCATGGCTGAAAGCAATCACAAACAAGTATCTGTTGCAGAATTTTTTGAAAAAAACAGACACTTATTGGGGTTCAATAATCCATCCAAAGCACTCTTAACATCAGTAAAAGAGGCTGTCGACAATTCATTAGATGCTTGTGAGTCAGCTAAGATTCTACCAGATATTCATGTTAAAATTCAAGACTTAGAAAACGGTCGATATAAATTAATTGTTGAAGATAATGGTCCGGGACTTAACAAGAAAGTTCTGGCAAAGGCTTTCGGTTCACTACTTTTCGGTTCAAAATTCCGTTCAACTGGAGGAAAACAAGGCCGAGGACAACAAGGAATAGGTATTTCTGCAGTCATTATGTATGGGCAATTGACTACAGGTAAACCTGCAATAATTATTTCTAAAACTGCAAAAGAGAAACAAGCTCGACACCACAAATTGCACATCGATATTAAAACAAATGAACCAGATATCGTAGAATCTGAATCCAAAGATTGGAAAAAGGATCACGGAACTCGAATAGAAGTTATTATGGAAGGAAAAATTGCCAAAACTAAGCAATCTCCATATGAATTTATCAAACAAACTGCAGTTGTAAATCCTCACGCTAAGATTGAATATATAGATCATGAAGGAAAGAAGCACAAGTTTCCGCGAGTCACAGATAAATTACCTAAGCCTGCAAAGGAACAAAAACCGCACCCTCACGGAGTAGAATTTGGTATTTTCAAGAGAATGGCAAAGGAAACTTCTGCACGTTCAGCCAAGAGTTTCTTAACTAAAGATTTCGACAAAGTTGGTTCAGGAACTGCGAACGGAATTCTAAAAGTCGCAGACATTGATGGCAGAACGATGCCTAAATTACTTGACGATGATCAACTACATGAAATTCACAAAGCAATTGCGGAAGCAAAAATTATGAATCCAAGTACAGATTGTTTGAGTCCAATTGGAGATGAGGCATTAGCAAAGAGTCTAGAATCCGAATATGATTTAGAATTTGTAAAATCTGTTACTCGGAGACCAACAGTTTATCGAGGATTCCCATTCCAAGTGGAAGTTGCAATTGGATATGGCGGAGAACTTGACGCAGAAGGTAGTGTTTCCATGAATCGGTTTGCAAACAAAGTTCCTTTGTTATATGAGGAAGGTTCATGCGCAGTTACAAAAGCAATAAAATCAATTTCTTGGCGAAGTTATGGTTTAAGTAATTCTTCAGGGAGTATGCCAACAGGTCCAGCAATTATTGTTGTACATATCGCATCAGTTTGGGTACCATTTACT
>Ga0066850_10000022_pt1 | contig 73440 bp, 74 predicted proteins | sample ETNtaG_4_FD_67282 | JGI IMG/M metagenome (GOLD analysis project Ga0066850, IMG submission 67282) | Marine microbial and viral communities from oxygen minimum zone, Eastern Pacific Ocean - ETNP201406SV67 | ecosystem: Environmental > Aquatic > Marine > Oceanic | place: Pacific Ocean: Eastern... | reverse complement strand
TTGACTATGCCCTTGTTATACGCAGGAATTCCTTCCTTAGCGGTCACCTTCTATCTTTTCGCCAGCGTCTTGCGCCGGGCCCCTGCCATACAGGGTGCAGCTGTCGCATATTTGACACCATTTTTCGGGGTCCTCTTTAGCTGGCTGTTGGTAGGTGATCGACTAGGTGCAACCGAGATAGCGGGGGGACTTCTGGTTATAGCGGGCGTAGCAGTCTTATCAATCGATCGCCGGTGAACACGTCTGCAAGAACGCAATAACTGGCGTAGCCTTCTGAGCTATGGCAGACAGCGACGTTAAGGCAATGACAGCAAATCTTGATGTGGTCGAGTTCGAAGAGACAGCTTTTACGATTCCGGTCCCGTTGAGCGAGGCAAAAGTAGCCATTGTTACTTCGGCCTCACTTCATCACCCCGAAGATGAGGACTTTTCTCCCATGGATACCGGATATCGGGTTTTGAAGTCGCAACCTCGTGATTACGTCATGGGACACTGGAGTCCAAACTTTGATGCAACAGGATTCGCCTTAGACATCAACACTGTTTTTCCAATAGACCGCTTAGATGAACTAGCTGCGCAAGGAACGATTGGCTCCGTCGCCGATGAACACTTGGCATACGCTGGTAACCAGTTCGATCTGTCGGCAATAAGACTAGATAGCGGCCCTGCGGGAGCAAAATTCTTAAAAGAACAAGATGTCGACGTCGTCTTACTCACCCCGGTTTGACCGCTTTGTACGCGTACCGTGAGTACGCTTGCACACATTTTCGAAGCTGAGGGTCTGGCGACCATTGCCCTTGGTTCCATAAAAGGCCAGATAGAAACAACCGCACCCCCCAGAGGGCTTTGGTGCGACTTTCCTCTTGGACGGCCCCTCGGCGTGCCCTCCGACTCAGAATTCCAACATCGAGTCTTGAGAAAAGCATTGGAATTACTGGATAGTCCAGAACCAATTTTCGCTGAATACGACGTGAGTATCATTGATGATGGGACCGAGGTCATGGCGTGCCCAATGCCACCGCGTCATGACCCCAAACTTCACCCCGCTATTGATGAAGCAAATGGAATTCGACCAGCCTACGAACGCGCTATCGCTAAATACGGAAACCGGGTTGGAGCTGGAAGGACTGTCCAAGCCGATGACATCACAACGGCAATAGATGCCTTTATAAGAGTTGCTGATGGGATCCCATGGAAAGAGGCCGGGGTGCCGGGGATTCCCGCACGGGTGAGCCAAGACATACGCGGGTACTACGAAACGGCAGCGTTAGCGTTATCTGACCATGCTCCATCAGCATGGGCGGGAACTCGCTGGTTCCTAGACCATACCGAAGCCGGGAAAATAGTGATGGCCGCTCGGCAAGCCATGGCCGATGCAGGTGAGATGCAACCCATTTGGTTTTATATGGCCCCTGGAGATCGTTAACAAAGGCTGTGATCTTCTCGGTCGAGCCAGTTGAACAACGGTTTTTTGGATGGCGGATCGTCGCGTCTGCTTTCACAGTTCTATTTGTTGTATATGGCGTGCAATTTAGTTTCGGCACCTTTGTAGGAGACGTAGTTGAAGACACCGGTTGGTCGGAAAGCCGGTTACAGCTGATATTCGCTATTTACATAGGGCTATATAGCGCCCTGTCAGCTGTAAGTGGTTGGTTAACAGATCGCTTGGGGCCACGACCGGTGGTCGCAGTGGGAGCACTGCTATTGACGAGCGGATATTTGCTGTGGGCAACAGCGAACAGTTTGACCGTTGTCGCCATTGGAATGGCTGTAGTTGCGCCTCTTGGAATGAGCGGCTCTTGGGTGCCGTGCAATGCCACTGTCGTGCGATGGTTCGTGGTTCGTCGAGGCTTAGCGACTGCTATAGCAACAGCAGGTGGAAGTCTGGCCAATATTCTGGTTCCCCCGGTGGCGGCTGTGCTTGTCTCCGCATACGGCTGGCGGACAGCAATAGTGACTATGTCAGTTGTGGGCGGGGCGTGCATGTTGATGAGTTCCATTGTTCTGGAACGAGACCCTGAAGGGATAGGGCAGCACCCCGATGGGCGCATCAGGGCAACTGTCGGTGCCGGGCACGAGTCTCTCGAAGGAATGACCCCAGCTCAGGCTTGGAGAAATCGAAATTATTGGAAAATATTTGGGATGTATGCCCTCACATTTCTAGCGGTATTTGTGCCTTTTGTTCACGGTGTCCAATTTGCCCAAAGCCTGGGAGCTTCGTTGCAAACTGCCTCGACAGTGATCTCGGCAATAGGAATTGGTGGTCTTACTGGCAGGCTCGTTATGGGTCCTATTTCCGACCGTATTGGGAGAAAAAATGCGGTCATGTTGGCGTTATTTATTGAAACAATCTCGTTTCTTGGGATGGCGAGCAGTAATACACTTTGGCTTTTATACCCGTCGGCGGTGGCCTTTGGATTTGCTTATGGGGGAGGGGTAGTCGTATTCCCGCCGTTGGTTGCAGATCTATTTGGTCGGGCGCACGCTGGATCAATAGTCGGACGCATCTTTGCGACGGCGGGAGCGATGTCAGCCATTGGACCGTACGCGGCACAAATGCTTCATGACGCTCTAGGTGATTACAAATGGGCCTTCCTGTTAGCAGGCGTCTCTAATGGCCTTGCCTTTGTACTCGCAACCCGTCTTCCGCGACAGATGGAGTCCGCCTAAATTTTGGTGATTTGCGTTGTTGGGGCTATGGGTAGGCACCGGTGCCCTACTCGCTACTAATCTGGAGTACAAGCAGGAGGGAACACTATGGCTTTAGCTGACTTCAAACTGGAGGATCGTTTCGCGCGTAGCGAGGGCGACGTAGCGATGTCGGGAGTTCAGGCGTTACTTCGGGTCTTAGTTGATCAACTTCGCGCTGATCGACGCGACGGGCTGAACAACGCGGCCATGGTCTCTGGGTACAGGGGCTCTCCCTTAGGGGGCATTGACTCCCTGATGCTCGGGAATGCCCAAGAGTTGGCTGACAACAACATCGAGTTCGTTCCCGGGCTTAACGAAGACCTTGGTGCCACAACTGTTTGGGGGTCACAGCTAGCCAATCGTAACTTTGACGGCAAATTCGATGGCGTCTTGGGTATGTGGTACGGAAAAGCGCCAGGGGTTGACCGTTCTGGAGATGCCATCCGACATGCAAACGTTTGCGGTGTAGATCCCAAAGGTGGGGTGCTACTAGTTGCGGGTGACGATCCCGCTTCTAAATCCTCAACGTTGGCTTCAGAGTCAGAATTTGCGTTACTCCACTTTCAAACTCCAATCCTTTATCCGGGCAGTGTTCAAGAAGTTGCTGACTACGGGCGGATCGGTTACGAACTTTCTCGATACAGCGGGCTATGGGTGTCACTCAAAATTGTCACCAACGTCGCCGACGGATATTCGACCATCAAAGTTGGCCCGGGTCGGGTGCAAATGGAACGTCCCAAATTCGAATGGGATGGTGTTCCCTGGCAACACACCCAACAGGACGCGCTCTTCGGTCCCTTTGCTGTACGGCAAGAACTCGAAATTCATGAAGGTCGGATGGAAGCTACAGATGCTTTCACTCGCCTGAATAGTCTCGACATAGTCAGTGGTGCTACTTCTGATGCTCGCGTAGGAATTGTCGCCGCGGGTAAAACCTATTACGACCTTCGCGAGGCCCTAGATCGGATGGGTCTTGATGAAGCCGCGTTAAAACAACGAGGAGTGCGACTCTATAAACCCGCCGTGGTGTGGCCGCTCGAATCTAATGGAGTTAAAGAATTTGCACGCGGGCTCGACACCATCGTGGTTGTTGAAGAGAAACGAGCATTCATCGAAATGTTCATGCGTGAAATTCTGTACGGGTCATCGGATGCTCCGACGATCCTGGGTAAGCGCGACGCAAAAAATTCATTCTGGTTCCCGGGTCATGGAGAGATGGATGCCGACCTGATTGCTCGCAAGATCCGACCATTTTTGGTCGAATGCTTAGGCGAAGATGCTGTCGGTCCAGCCGTGCGCGAACGAATTACAATTCCCGTGTCGTTGGGTGACCCGGATAGCAAGAAACAATCGAATCGGACCCCCAACTTCTGTTCAGGATGTCCTCATAATCGATCGACGTGGGTTCCGGAAGGCTCTGAAGCCGGCGGAGGAATTGGATGCCACGGAATGGCATCGATGACCCCCACGAGAAATGTAAAAGGCACAACCCAGATGGGTGGCGAAGGAGTCCAATGGGTCGGAGCTGCGCCATTTGTCACCATGGACCACCGCTTCCAAAATATTGGCGATGGAACTTTCCATCATTCGGGATCGCTAGCGGTTCGACAAGCAGTGGCGGCAGGCACCAACGTCACCTACAAGATTTTGTATAACGCTGCAGTAGCGATGACAGGAGGACAAGACGTTGACGGAGGTATGACAGTTCCCGAACTGTCGCGCTCATTAGAAGCAGAAGGCGTCTCCAAAGTCATGGTCCTTACCCACGACACAGAAAAGTACGGAGAGCAAGCGCACTTTGCTGAAGGTACAGAAGTCTGGTACCGCGACCGTCTTGATGAAGCCCAACGGATACTGCGAGATATCCCCGGGTGCACAGTGCTTATCTATGACCAGCCGTGTGCAGCGGAACTTCGACGCGACCGGAAACGAGGCAAGGTCGCGGACCCAGCAATGGCTGCCTACATAAACGAAGCAGTGTGCGAAGGTTGCGGAGATTGTGGCGAAAAATCGAGCTGCCTTTCCGTTCAGCCTGTAGAAACTGAATTTGGTAGGAAAACAGTCATACATCAGTCATCTTGCAACAAGGATTTCACATGCCTCGATGGTGATTGCCCGGCATTTATTGAAGTCGTTGCTGGTGGGGCTGTTCCCGAAAAATCAACTCTGGCAATAGCTGAAATTGCTGAGGGACAAACAGAGCCTGATCGGCTCGATGAAGGCAATGTCCTAATGATTGGTATAGGAGGAACTGGAGTGGTAACGGTCAACCAACTCTTAGCGACAGCAGCCCTCTTGGATGGTAAAGAAGCTCATGGATTAGACCAAACTGGTCTGGCTCAAAAGGGGGGTCCGGTTGTATCCAACCTTAAAATCCGGCGTCCGGATGGTGAACTTGAATTAGGGGAAGCCAATAAGATTGCAACTGGAGAAGCCGATGCTTACATCGTCTTTGACCTACTTAGCGGTACGAACCCGGCCAACCTAGAAAAAGCAATGCCTGGCCGGACCGTAGCGCTTGTTTCGTCTAGCAAAGTACCCACAGGAGCCATGGTCCGCGACACGTCGGCTGAATATCCCGAATGGTCAGCTCTTCAAGATTCAATCGATAGCGCCACGGTTGCAGAGAAAAACGTTTACTACGACGCAGGCACTCTGTCAGACAATTTGTTTAGATCTCACATGCCAGCGAACATCATCGTCCTCGGCTCGGCCTATCAGAGTGGGGTCGTTCCCATTAGCGCGGCAGCGATAGAACGAGCGATTGAGCTAAACGGGGTAGCGGTTGAGATGAACACCCAAGCATTCAGAATTGGGCGTCAAATCGTCATTGATCCTGGCTTCATTGAATCGTTGGGTATTGAAACCGAAGGAAAAGCTAGCCGGCAAACCAAAGTTTCGACTGCGCTAGAGAGCCTTATCCAAGCGGTGCCGCAACCATCTGAAGAACTTGAGAGACTGCTAAAGATTCGGGTGCCAGAACTTGTTGAGTATCAAAACAGCAATTACGCCAAGACATATGTGGAAAAAGTAAGCGCAGTCCGAAAGGCGGAATCAACAGTGGGCCAAGACACTCGCTTGTCTGAGGCCTTTGCGCGGTACCTCTACAAACTGATGGCCTACAAAGACGAATACGAAGTGGCTCGACTTCACCGCTCAAAGGCCTTTCAACAGGCTGTGCGAGAACAGTTCGGAGACCGCAGCAAGGTCACCTACAAGCTCCATCCGCCTTCGATGAGACGTTTGGGCCTTGACCAGAAAATAGGGTTAGGCCGCTCTGGGGATGTTGCCTTCGCGGTGCTACGCAGGATGAAGTTCTTGCGCGGAACACCATTGGACGTGTTCGGCAACACAACCCACCGCAAGATGGAACGAGGCCTGATTGGTGAATACCAAGCCATGATCGATCAAGCGCTAACTGATCTTCGTCCAGAAACTTATGACAGAGCGGTCCAATTGGCGGAACTTCCAGACATGATTCGCGGCTATGAAGGAATCAAGGAAGCAAACGTTGAGAGATTCCGACAGGCAGCCAACGAAATTTTGAGCTGATCGCGACATAAGAGCCAAGCTCTCAATTATTACAACAGCCGTATTACAAGAAGTAAAAGCTGATTTCGAGCAGCTTCTAACTGCCTTGCGATCTGTTGATTAACTGTGTGAACGTCACCGAGAACGACCAGACTAGAGGCATGGATATGTGGGACTTAGACGTCGCTGACTCAGTGCTTGATCTGATAGGGAACACTCCGCTGGTGAGGCTGCCGAGAATTGGAAATGAATCTCCATGTTCCATAGTAGCGAAGCTCGAGACGACGAACCCTGGTGGAAGCTCTAAAGATCGACCAGCACTAACGATGATCGACGAGGCAGAAAAAGCAGGACTTCTCAAACCGGGAGGCACCATCATCGAGCCGACGTCTGGCAACACCGGGGTAGGTTTGGCGATAGTTGCCGCGCAACGCGGTTACGACTGTATTTTTGTGATGACGGACAAAGTGAGCAGCGAAAAGGTCACCCTATTAGAGGCTTACGGTGCTGAAGTAGTCGTCTGCCCAGTAGCGGTAGCTCCAGAAGACCCACGCTCGTATTACTCCACCGCCGAACGACTGGTCAAAGAGGTTCCTAACGCGTATCGGCCGAACCAGTATCACAATCAAGCAAATCCGAAAGCCCACTATGAGTCAACGGGCCCCGAAATATGGGAACAGACCAAAGGTCGAATAACTCACTTCGTCGCGGGAGCAGGCACCGGAGGCACAATTACCGGCGTTGGCAAATTCTTAAAAGAACAGAACCCTGAGATACAAATAATTGCAGCTGACCCAACAAATTCGGTTTATTCAGGAGGTAGTGGTCGGCCATACCTCGTCGAAGGCGTTGGCGAAGATTTCTGGCCCGATACTTATGATCCGAAAATAGTTGATTCAACTATTGCGATAAGCGACGCTGACTCTTTCTCGATGGCCCACCGAGTCACGATCGAGGAAGGAATTCTCATTGGCGGTTCTGGAGGAACAGCGGTTGCCGCTGCGCTGGAAGTAGCCAAGGACCTGACGGCGGAAAACCTGGTGGTAGTCCTTATCCCTGACAGTGGTCGTGGGTATCTGAGCAAAGTTTTTGACAAAACCTGGATGGCCAACATGGGGTTTTCAAAATGTGAAGGATTAAGCGTCGCTGATCTACTGGGACTTAGTTCGGACTCCGAATCGAATCTGGTCTACGTCACACCTCAGACCCGGGTTCGCGATGCAATTGAAACCATTCGAAAGTATGAGCTGTCTCACATTCCGGTAGCAAAAGGCGAAATGCCAATAGCAGCAGCTGAAGTTATGGGGTCGGTATCGGAGGACTCTCTCATGCAAAAATCTTTTGACACGAATGACATCCTCGATCAATGGGTTGAGGACGTGATGGACCCGCCTTTGCCAGTTGTTGGGCTAGGAGAATCAGCGGTCGCAGCGGTAAGCAAACTTGAGACCTCTCGGGTCCTATTAGTGCTTGACGCGGGTAAGCCGCATACCTTGCTGACAGAATCAGATGTAGTGAATTCTGAGATGGCTAAACAACATTTGGAGGTAGGCGAGAAATGATGGGCGGCGACCCTCTCCTTTCAGGTTTCGAAGACCCAGAAGAATTTGGCTTTGAAACACGCGCAATTCGAGCTGGTCAACCTCATGACCAGCGAACTGGGGGTGTAGTCACACCTATATCAATGTCGACAACATTCGCACAGGATTCTCCGGGCTCTCCAAAGAATGGATACGAATACTCGAGAACTGGAAACCCCACGCGACATGCTTATGAAGCATGTGTGGCCTCTTTAGAAGGGGCCCAATACGGCTTTGCGTTCGCTAGCGGACTTTCAGCGGAAGATGCCCTATTTCGACAACTTTCTCCCGGTTCTCAAATTTTGCTAGGAAACGACGCTTATGGCGGTACTTTCCGGTTGATCGATAGTGTCCACGGAAAGAAATCGGGACTAGCGAACGCGGCAGTCGACCTCACGAAACCAGAACAAATCAAAGAAGCCTGGACGCCGGACTCAAGAATGGTTTGGTTAGAAACACCGACGAATCCAATGCTTTCGGTCTTTGATATTCAAGCAATTTCCGATGTAGTGCATGACCTAGGGGGCATGGTTGTAGTCGACAACACTTTTGCGACTCCCTATTTGCAGCAGCCGTTAGCCCTAGGCGCAGATGTTGTGGTGCATTCAGCGACCAAGTACATCGGTGGTCACAGTGATGTTGTTGGAGGGTTTGTCGCGACTAATAATGAATCGTTAGCCGAGGATTTGGTCTATATACAAAATGCAGTTGGTGCTATCCCCAGCCCATTCGATTGTTACCTCGCCCTGAGGGGGGTTAAGACATTGCCTGTTCGTATGGACCGGCATTGTGAAAATGCTCAGCTGATCGTCAAGGTGCTAGATGACCATGACGCCGTTAGCCAAGTTCTGTATCCGGGACTCAAAGAACACCCCGGTCATGATGTAGCGGTGCGGCAAATGAAAAATTTTGGGGGGATGGTTAGTTTTCGACTAGCTGGAGGACAAGCCGCTGCTGAACGTCTTGTTACTAAAACCGAGGTGTTTACCCTTGCTGAATCCCTAGGCGCTGTCGAGTCGCTCATAGAACACCCAGGAGTGATGACCCATCTCTCGGTCGCGGGCTCAGCACTGGAAGTTCCGGACGATCTTGTTCGTATTTCGGTAGGTATTGAATCAGCCGACGACCTAGTCGCTGATCTTGTGCAGGCACTCGATCAAGCAAGCTAAGGCCCGTTGGGACCTCAAGCAGAATTTACAGTGCCGTAACACAAACGAAACTGAGTGATGATTTTCCTTGTCTAACTTCTATCTGAGCGGATCCCATCCGCGCGGAAGGAAGATCGAATGGAAGGCAATATCGCCTGGATCCTGACCTCTGCTGCTTTGGTGCTTTTTATGGTGCCCGGGTTAGCCCTTTTCTATGGAGGTATGGTCAGAGCCAAGAACGCGTTGAACATGTTGAACATGAACATGTGGTGTTTAGGGATTGTGCCCGTGGTATGGGTACTGGTCGGATTTAGTTTGGCTTCGGGTGATAGTGGTCGAAGCTGGCTTGGTGACTTGAGTGTCGTTGGTATGAAAGGCATTCACGATGCCGAGGGAATAGCTACGTTCGCGTTTCTTATGACTTTCGCATGCATTACCCCAGCTTTGATTTCGGGAGCTGTTGCAGACCGTATGAAATTCTCTGCCTGGATGATCTTTGTACCAGTTTGGTCTTTGGTTGTTTATGCTCCCGTTGTCTACTGGGTTTACGGAGCTGATGGTTGGATCTTCAATCTGCCTGCCCACGACTTTGCAGGCGGTACAGCGATTCACGTGAACGCCGGTGCAGCGGCCTTGGCGTTAGCAATCGTGCTCGGCAAAAGAACGGGCTGGCCTCAGAATCGTCCCGCCCCGCACAACATCCCCTTCGTAATGCTGGGAGCCGGAATTCTTTGGTTCGGGTGGTTCGGTTTCAATGCCGGGTCAGCGTTGGCAGCCAACGGAGCAGCAACTCAAGCCTTCATCAACACATTCATAGCTGGTGCTGCTGGGATGGTTGCATGGATGATCGTTGAAATGGCCAAAACAGGAAAGGTCAGCACCATAGGAATGGCTTCAGGTGTAGTCGCTGCATTAGTTGCCATAACCCCAGCAGCGGGATTTGTTGGCTCGATGCATTCGTTTGTATTCGGCGCTTTGGCTGGGATTATTTGTTTCTTTGCCATCGAAGCAAAGTTCCGCTTTGGCTTTGATGACAGCCTTGATGTCGTAGGCATCCACTTTGTAGGTGGTGCTGTGGGCGGGATACTTCTCGGATTTATGGCTGATGCTTCAGCAGTTCCCGGTGGTGACTTTGCGAATGGTGTGTTCTTCGGCGGAGGGATTCTGTTGTGGAATCAAATCCTCTCAATAGCTGTTGTAACCGCCTTCTCCTTCGGAGCTACCTACATAATCGCCAAAGTTATGGATAAGACGATTGGGCTTAGAGTCACAGAAAGCACTGAGATGACAGGGTTAGACGTCAGTGACCACGGTGAAGCTGCATACGTAATGGAGTCCTAAATTTTGCAGAAGTAGCTTTGTAGAGCTCCGTAAGTCAAGCGATATCCAAGACACTCAAATGGTTGTGTGACCGCTCACGACCTGGGGTAGCAAGCTCGCATCGAACCCAAATCGATGCGAGCTTGCTACGTTTCTTCCCGTGACAACAGATAATGAAGGCCCACAGCAGTTTGCCCAACAACGTTGGCAGCGAACCCCGGACGCGACGGAAGTGATTCTTCTGCGACATGGGGCATCCCAACCGTTCGTGCCAGGGGAACCATTCCCACTGGTTGAAGGCCAAGGTGATCCACCATTGTCGGCGATAGGCATGAAACAGGCTCAAGCGTCAGATGTTCGACTAAACCAGGAACCAATAACAGCTTTGTATGCAACGAATATGCAGAGAACTCAGCAAACGCTTGCCCCTTTGGCTGCCTCCCTGGGTATAGGTATCGATATCGAAAGGGACCTTAGAGAGATTGGTTTAGGCGAATGGGAAGGTGGTCTGTTGCGGCAAAAAGCTGCGGAAAGTCACCCTATTTATCAACGAATGCTGAGGGAGCAACGATGGGACGTTATCCCCGGTGCTGAAAGCAACGAGGAGTTCGGTACAAGATGTATGAATGCCTTGAATCAGATAGCTCTCCGTCACCCTGGAGAACTGGTCTTGTGTGGCGTGCATGGTGGAGTCATCGGTTCCGTCCTTGCTCAAATAGCGCAATCAAGACCATTTGCGTTCGGGGGAGCTGACAACTGTTCAATTAGCCAGATCGTATGGACTGAAGGCGACTGGGTTATTCGACGGTTCAACGACAGCAGCCATTTGTTTGAACAGCTTCATCACGGGTGAGGGCTACTAAATAGCCAGGAGCTGGGTTACGTGTCGCCCAAAAACGCATTAAGCGCAGATGTCAGATAAGCAGGATCAGAAGAACCAGCCATCTCTCGCGCCGAATGCATTGATAGTTGAGGGCTTCCCACATCAACTACTGACATCCCTAGTTGAGCGGCAGTAATCGGACCGATCGTGCTGCCGCACAATAAGTTGGTCCGGTGCGCGTATTGCTGAAAGGGAACACCAGCTGATTGGCAAGCTGCCTGAAACATTGCGCTGCTCTCCGCATCAGTCGCGTAGCGAACATTTGCATTGAGTTTGATTACTGGACCGGCATTTAGAGCGACATGGTGCTCGGGTTCATGGCGGTCGACGTAGTTGGGATGAACAGCATGCGCTCCATCTGCTGAAACGCAAAATGATTTGGTTAATGCGCGAAGAAATTGCTCGCGAGAGACTGCTCGTGTCCCTGCGAGCCGCTCCAAAGCGTTTGAGAGCATCGATCCTCGGGCTCCACTGGAAGACTCGCTGCCAATTTCCTCATGATCGAACAACGCCACGACGGAAATAGTGTTGTCTTCGATACCTTCGATTTCTCGTAACGCCTCTAATGCTGCATGACATGAAGCAAGGTTGTCAATCCGAGGGGCAGCATAAAATTCTTTATTACGCCCCAGAACGGAAGCCGGGGTCAGGTCGTGACACATGATGTCCCAGGACACAACGTCTGAGTCGCTCACACCCAGTTCATCAGCAAGGAAGGAACGAAATGCGCCCTCCTCAGTGTCACCAAGACCCCAGATCGGAACGATATGTGATTGACGGTCTAGTTTTAGACCATCGTTGACCTCTCTATCCAAATGAATCGCTAATTGAGCTACGCGAAGTAGCGGCCTGTCAACCTGAATTAAATGTGTCTCTTGGGTGGCTCCGTCACCGATCACTACTCGACCGGAAATACCCAAGTCTCGATCAAGCCAGGAATTTAGAAGTACGCCCCCATAGACCTCTACACCTAATTGTTGGTAACCGACGTGACTGAGATCGGGGTTTGGCTTGACTCGTAGATTTGGGCTGTCAGTGTGAGCTCCAACTAAACGAAAACGGAGCTTATCTGGGTCCAGTCGTGTGCTGAATACTGCTGCTACGACAACCCCACCCCAACTCACCACTATGCGATCACTGTCACCCCATTCGTCGCTAGGGCTAAACCGATCGAAGTCAGCGTCTGCCAAGTCACTAGCTGCATTGCGAGCAGCGTGATAGGGCGACGGCGCGGCATCGATCCAACCTAAGAGTCTTTCAAGTGTTGAGTCAGACATTGGCTACCTCAAAAACTAGAAAACTGTGAGATGACTTCCTCACCGAACTTACTGAACTGAGATGGATCCATAGGGGGCACAATCATACGAGTTACACCGATTTCCGCTAACTGCTGGACAAAATCGGGAGTTGTAGGGCCACCTGCGGTGAATTCGAGTGCTTCCGGGTTTCTCCCTGCCTTCTCGGCACAGCGTCGAGCGTGATCGAACAAAACCCCTAACTCCTGGGGGTTTCCTCTGCCAGGAAAAAAACCGTCGCCCAGCTCTCCAGCGCGACGAGCTGCACGTTTACTGTGTCCACCAACAATTATGGGAACATGCCCGCCGACCGGCTGAGGACGACTGTAGACGTTGCTGAAGTTGACGAACTTGCCACCGTAACTAGCAGAATCGGATGCCCATGCCTCTTTCATTGCTTCAATGTATTCGTCCGTCCGGTCTCCTCGATCACCAAAAGAGACACCCAGAGCGTCAAATTCTTCCTCTAACCACCCAGATCCAATCCCGAGGATCATTCGGCCCTTAGATAAACGATCTAAAGTAGCTACCGCCTTGGCGGTAACAAGTGGGTTCCGCTGCGGCATGATCATCACCCCTGTGCCTAAGCGGATCTTGTCGGTGGCGGCTGCAACATAAGATAGCCAGATCAAGGGATCAGGAATATCAAAATCTTCGCGTCCACCAGGCATCCGGCCGTCTTTCGCATACGGATATTGTGATGCATACCCGGCCGGGACCACTACGTGTTCGACAGTCCAAATCGATTCGCACCCTGCTGCTTCAGCCGCTTGGGCGAGTTCTACAGCGGCATCGGGCTCCACAAATGGACCGGTGTTGGCAAACATAACTCCAAATTTCATGGCCTGACCCTAGTGGGCGATGAGCATTTGGGCTCTACCGTGCAAGTGTGCTGAATGGTGCTAACAAAAATGTGACACGGTCGGCGACGGTTGCCTTTATCGGTATCAACGCAATGGTTTTTCTGTTTACGCACGACATAGCCCTTATAGGAGGGGCTTCGCTGCAACAAAATTCACTTGTGCGATGGGCGACCTACGGATTTCCGATAGCCGAGTTAGGCGAGTGGTGGCGCTTAGGAACCGGAGCATTTCTCCACGCTGACATTCGGCACCTCCTTCTTAACATGATCATGTTCTTTCTCTTAGGTCGACGACTTGAGAAGCAGACAGGGCCCGCGGTTTTTGTTGCAGTCTGCCTTACCAGCATGATGTGGGGCTCCGCCGGAGCCCTCTTATCGGCCCCAAACACTGCTGTCGTTGGCGCTTCGGGCATTGTGTATGGAGTAATGGCTTCTGTCTTGGTAGTTGAACGTTTAAGCGGTCTAGACCCGTGGAGTGAAGGGTTGGGGACTTTGATTGTCGTCAATGTAATCCTCTCATTTGTAATCCCGGGGATATCAGTTGGAGGCCACTTAGGAGGCCTATGTGGTGGACTTCTTTGTGGCTGGGCTGCAGGTGACCGACGCCAAACACAGGAATTGCGGGCATGGGTCTTTCTATCAATTTTCGCTTTCTTAGGGTGCTTGCTAGGTGTCATGACTGCCAGCACATGGCTCAACCCTTTACTTTGACCGATCAGATGACCGGCTTATGTGGCGCGAAGCCATCTGTTCTACCAAGTGCCGATAATCGGCTGGGCGTATCTCAGTTTCTCGGGCCAGTTCGGATCCCATGGGAAAGCAGCACTCCGGTCCGGCCAAACAAATTGACAGACCCGCCATGGTTGAGTGCCATATATAAGGTTCAGAGTCGGAAAATAGTTAGCGAATTCAGCTACATCAATATCTAGCAGGACACTTTGCTGTGCATTATCAAGAAGTCCGGTAAAGAGCTCTCCAACAGGAATTGTTCCGCCGAGCCTCAAATGGTTCACGACCAAGTCCAGCAGCCCGCGTGCGGCGACAGGCGCGAGCCCAAAGATGACTAGTTCAGGGTGCCCGACGAGAGATTCGAGGCCGAACGTATATGAATAAGCAGCGCGGAGATGTTCTTGAGTTGATGGTCCTACAGGTTCAATACCCCAACCCTGATTCTGGAGCATCCAAGCGAGCTTCTCTTCGTGCTCCATGGGCTCGTAGGTGGGTTCTGTCATCTATCTACTTCTTTCGTTGATCACTTTCCGAACGCGCGGTTCCCACCGCTGATAGCGATAGCTAAAATCACCGATCCGATACCTAGACACTCAGCCCCACTAGGCGATTGACTCAAACTCAAGAAACCGACGACGGTGGCGGTGACGGGAAGTAGAGCTTGGAGAAAAGCAAACCTAGATCGCGTGATTTCCCTCATCACAAATTGGTCTATGACGTAAGGAATGACGTTAGAAAGTAAGCCTGCGGCCAGGGCTAGACCGAGAATTCGAGCATCAGCGAATGCAACATTTAGTTCACCCAGGCCGAATGGGCTGATGATCACTGCACCTATGAGCATTCCTACACCCAAACCATCCACAGCTAAACCATCTTGAGCAACACGGTGCCCAAGAACGATGTATCCAGCCCACATCGAACCGGCTAAGAGCGCGAATAAGACCCCCAACAGGGTGCCCTCACCTTGAACTCCGGCGAGTACCAAAACTCCAGACGCCGCAAGGACGAGCGCGCCTGCTGACCTTGTCGTTCTCGTACCAATAGCCGCGACAGCGATTGGGCCTAAGAACTCAATGGCTACTGCATTTCCGAGGGGTAAGCGGTCCATCGCCAAATAGATAAATAAGTTCATGAAGGCTAAGGAGGCTCCGAAGGCGCCGGACCAAAGAAAGTTCTGTCTATTCCACGAACGTCGCCATGAACGGCGAAAGCCGATCAGAACCAAGGCCGCACCCAAAACGCGAAGAAACGCCACCCCTCCCGGAGCAATTTCGTCGAATAGGCCAATAGCAGTTGCAGCACCAAGGTATTGAGAGACGCCACCGATAACGAAGAAGACTTCAGGAGCTGGCCGAACGGAGTTCATCTTTAGAGGGTCACCGTCGTTCCGACTCCCAGACTTTTTGCCTTATCTAAGGCAATTGAAGATGCGACGGCGTCCTGCGTCGCGATGCCGACCGACTTGAACACCGTGATTTCCTCGTCACTGATGCGACCCGGATGAAGCCCTAAGACAATTTCACCTAACTCTCTGACGTCATCAGCATCAAGCAACCCTTGAGCTCGAGCAGCGATCATTTCACCAGCCTCGGACCAGCATGCTTCGGATTGGTCAATGAAAATCGAAGCTGACTCAAGAATAGAAGGTTCAATTTCGATCATCGAAGGTTGGAAAGATCCGATGCCTACAATGTGGGTCCCAGGAGCAACTGATGCCTCCGAAAACGTTGGAGTGGATGAAGTAGTCGCAGTCCACACAATGTCTGCATCACGCACAGCCTGATCAGGGTCGTTCATAACATGAACTTTTGGACACCATTTGGTGTCGGACAAATCATTCGCCAGCTTCTGCGCATTGCCTGGCGTGGGGCTAAAGAGCCGAATGGACTTGATCTCACGTACTTCGCAAGCCGCTTCGATTCCTGCTCTTGCCTGCTTGCCGCTGCCGAGCATCGCCAAAGAATTGCTGTCTTTCCTGGCCAACAAATCGACTGATGCCCCGCCTCCTGCAGCGGTTCGAATGGCGGTAAGTCGGGAGCCTTCCATTAATGCCACTGGAGCTCCAGTCAATAGGTCAAATATCAGCACCACGGCCTGAATTATGGGCAGGTCGCTGTTTTCGTTATCAGGCAAAAAAGTCAAGGACTTGACTGACGCTCGAGAGGAATCTTTGATGTGAACCGGCATGAAAATTGCCACATCAGACTCATTTCCCAATGGAATCACTGTTCTATTCGGCATTTCTGCATTACCGGCACTGGAGACGGCGAAAGCTTCTTTCATTCCAGTAATAGCGGCTGCCATAGGTAGGCACTGATCTATTTCGTGTCCTGAGAGAATAAGCATCATTAAGGCTCTAATACTGAACTGAGAGCGCCTTCTTGACGAAGACTACTGATCTCCGAGGCTATACAAGCAGGTTCTGACGGTAACTGTGTCGCGAAGACGTTGGTATGGGCGTAGACTGCGAAACGTTCAGGGCGTCGGGGTCAAAGAACTATCTAACGGAACGACTTCGTGCGCCAAATTGTTACACCCAGGGAGGGTGAATTCATGAAGTTCAAGTTCATGCGACTGCTGGGCGTTTTGTTCGCCTTTGCCTTAGTTGCTGCCGCTTGCGGTGGATCCGACGATGATTCCAGTAGTGGATCATCAAGTGATAGCGCGGACGCCGTTGAGCACGACAGTATGGGTGATGGTTCTCTAGGAACCGTTACCGTAGAAGCCGGAGACGATATCCAGATTCGTTCGCTGAACGCAATCACGGGAGATGTCGCATTCCTCGGTATTCCTAACCAACGTGGCGTTGAGCAAGCCATTGCTGACTTCGGAGATATCCATGGGTTCAGCGTGACCATCGGTACAGGCTTAGATGACTTGTGCTCAGCTGATGGTGGCCAAGCAGCGGCTCAGACAATCGTCGCCGACGAAGATGTAGTTGGCGTAATTGGTACATCCTGCTCCGGTGCTGCTACAGCAGCATCTCCGCTAATTAGCGAGGCCGGAATGGTCATGATTAGCCCTTCGAATACTTCGCCGGCGCTGACCTCAGACCTTGCGGGAACAGCTGGGGACAACTATCACGCGGGCTACTACCGCACCGCTCACAATGACCTGTTCCAGGGTGCCGCTATGGCCAAGTTCGTATATGAAGAACTTGGAATTAGCGCAGCAGCAGCGATTCATGATGGAGATCCGTATACCCAGGGTCTGGCTCAAGCATTCGCGGACGCTTTTGAGAACCTTGGCGGTTCGGTAACTGGATTCACCGGTGTCAACAAAGAAGACACCGACATGGTTCCGGTACTGACTGAGATCGCTGCAGGCTCACCTGGAGCTGTCTTCTTCCCAATCTTCCAGCCTGCAGGTGACTTTGTTGCCGACCAGGCTCCTGGAGTTTCTGGTCTTGAAGGAGTCGTGCTGCTTGGTGCCGATGGTCTGCAAGTTCAGAGCTTCATGGAACTGCCCCAAGCCAACGGCATGTACCTCTCCGGTCCAGACCTTCGGTACGGAAGCAACACCAACCAAAGTACTGGTGCCACTGCTGACAAGTTCCTGGCTGATTATGAGTCGAACAACGGAAATGCTCCAGAGGCACCGTTCTGGGCTCACTCCTACGATGCCACCACAATTCTGTTGGAAGCCATTAAGGCAGCGTCACATTCTCACGACGGCAATCTCGAAATCGATCGAGCGGGTGTGCGCGAATATCTTGACGGTCTTTCAGGATACGAAGGCATCATCGGAACCTTGTCATGTGATGACTTTGGGGACTGTGGCGCACAGCGAATTACCGTTGTGCAAAACAACTCGGCTGATTTTGCCGGTTCGATTGAGAACGTAGTCTTCTCTTACGCTCCTTGATAAACCCGCCCGAATAAAGGGCATGACTGATTGACCCCCGAGGTCATCAGTCGTTTCTAACTCGACATCGGCCCCGATCCGGCGATAACTCCGGGTCGGGGCCGAGTGTCGGTTATGCACCTTGGTGGATTGAGATGCAACTCAACTACCGTAACTCTTGGGACAGATGTGGCAACTACGCATGACGCGAAACGTACTTCTCGAGTGCTTTGGGTTGACCGTTTTCTTACCTTCATCCGGATCGCCTTTGTCGTAGTGATAGCGGTCGGCTTGTTTGCCTTCATTGCCCAGCAAATTGATCCGCAGAATCCTCTTGCACGGTGGCTGAATCCTGACGCGACTGGTCTGACTGCCCCACAATTCAAAGGCCTGTTGGTGACCGGGCTAGCTCAGGGTGCTATGTATGGACTGATAGCGCTCGGATATTCAATGGTCTACGGAGTGCTGGGCTTTATCAACTTCGCACACGGCGAAGTCTTCATGGCCGGCGCTATGTCGGGCATGATCACTTCAAACAAACTTGCTGACGCAGGTCTCTGGGAAGACGCTTTCCTATTTTGTCTGGCCTTCGTCGTTATTACTTCGATTCTAATTTCGACAGCCGTAGCAGTCATCATGGAGCGAATCGCCTACCGACCGTTACGTGGAGCTCCGAGGCTCATCCCCCTGATCACCTCTATCGGTGTGTCATTTTTTCTCCAGAACGTCTCGGTTGTTCTCTTAGGACCAGGGGCCAAGTCTTATCCGTCATTACCTACTTGGCTATCGCAGAAGCGTTCACTACTTGGATTTGAGATAGAGGGTACGAAACTAGTGGTTCTATTAACCGCAGCAGTTTCGATGGCCGGCCTCTGGTTTTTGGTGGAACGCACAAAAACGGGCAAGGCAATGAGGGCAGTAGCTGAAGACAAAGAAATTGCTGCTCTAATGGGAATTGACGTGAATCGAACCATCGTCACAACCTTCGCTGTGGGCGGGGCCATGGCCGGAGTCGCAGGGATTCTTTGGGGCATCCTATTTCGGAGTGTCATCCACACGACTGGTTTCTTGCCAGGTATCAAAGCCTTTAGTGCTGCTGTAGTTGGTGGCATAGGCAACCTCGGCGGGGCCATGGCAGGCGGTCTTTCTTTAGGAGCTGCAGAGGCAACGGCGCCCCTGGTGCTGCTCGAACCGCTCGGTGTTGACGGCGTTTCGCAACTACGTGACGCAGTCGCATTTGCCGTTTTGATCTTCGTACTTCTTGTTCGACCCAGCGGCCTTTTTGGTGAGCGACTGTCTGAGGACGATCGAGCATGACCGCTACCTCCGAAAACCTCTCGATGGTTGAAACGCCGGGTGTTGCCTGGCGCAAACAAATCCGTTTCGCTCTGATCGGAGCACTTTCCACAGCGTTTATTGCTTTAGCCGGAATGCCCGTTGGTCTTGACGGAAGAAGCATCATCCAGCCTGTTCTAAGTATGGGCTTTCTCTCTTTGCTTTGGGTTCCCTTTGTATTGGCGACGATTGCCGGTAGCGAAGTGGTGCTCGAAGGCATGACGGCAAGAACAAGAGATTCGAAAGACTTACTAGCCGGAGGAATTGTTGGACTAGGTAGCGCTGGTGGCCTGGTCTTGTTGATGGTTCTGATTCAGAATTTCAATCTGCGTGACCCTCTGGTCAACTGGAGTCCTCAACTCCTCAACCTTTTGTCCTTTAACCGGTCCCTTGCTGTTGGAGGGTTGCTCTGGGTTCTGCTCGGATTGATATTGGGCGTTTTTGGCGGAGCGATGCATGTGTTGCCAAAAAAACTCTGCTCCCGAATTCGTACTGTGGTGTTATCGGTGTTCGCAGTGTCGGTTCTGGAGACGTTTCTGACCGATTTACTGGAGGGCTTCAGGCTAGAAGTCCTCACTGACTTCGTGTACTACAAACGCGGCGGGCTAGAAGTCGGCGGAGCGCTGCTTGTGGCAGCTTTGGCCTTGCTAATTCCTTTGCTTGTCGGTACAAGAATTAGGGATGTCAAGAAGCAGGTTGTGGACCTGCCAGCCGAGGAACGCAAGCGAGTCAACCTAATGCTGCTCGCGGTGAGCGCAGCATTGCTTCTAGTTCTGCCTTTCTTCCTCGGGAAGATCGCCAATGAGCTACTAGCTAATGTTGGGCTGTTTGTCCTGTTGGCTTTAGGTCTCAACGTAGTTGTGGGCTTGGCAGGAATCCTAGACCTCGGGTACGTCGCGTTCTTCGCCGTTGGTGGCTACACGACAGCAGTTCTTACCTCTCCGAATTCACCCGGGTTCTCCCCAGAGTTACCGTGGCCCATAGCTCTGATAGTGGTTGTCGTACTTACAGGCATCGTCGGGTTGTTTATCGGCGCCCCGGTGATTCGCATGAGAGGCGATTATTTGGCCATCGTCACTCTTGGGTTTGGTGAAATTATTCGCCTGTTGTTCTTAAGTGACTGGCTATCTGGATGGTTTGGCGGCGCTCAAGGTATTACCAACATTCCCGGAGTTGACGTTGGGATAGGAACTGTCAAAGGTACTGACCCAAGGTCGGTCTTTTTGCTGGTCTTAGTGTTCTGTGCCATTGCTATATATGTCTCCTGGCGTCTTGAGAACTCGAGACTCGGACGCGCGTGGATGGCGATTCGAGAAGACGAAGACGTGGCAGAAGCCATGGGCGTCAACACAACGAACACCAAATTGATGGCGTTCGTCGTAGGTGCTGTACTTGCCAGCTTCTCTGGGGCGATCTTCTCCGCGAAGGTCGGATCAATTTTCCCGACCAGCTTCCTGATGTTGGTATCCATCATCATTTTGGTTGTGGTGATAGTCGGAGGAATGGGAAATATTGCGGGAGTAATAGTCGGAGCACTCGTGTTAATTGGAGTGTTGGGTGGCCCCAAACAGCCAGGCCTGCTCCAAGAATTCAGCCAGTTCAAACTTTTGATTTACGGGGCGTTGCTTGTATGGATGATGCTTAAACGCCCTGAAGGCCTAGTCCCGAACGTTCGCCGGACACGAGAACTCCATCAAGACGAATTCCTGCAAGATGCATGGCTCAAAGGTGAGATAGATACCGGCGATCAAGAGGAACTCTCGTGAGCATGCTCCAAATCACTGACTTGAGCGTGACCTTCGGCGGTCTTCATGCATTAAAAAATCTGCAGTTTGAAGTTGATGAAGGTGAAATTGTGAGTGTCATCGGCCCTAACGGTGCCGGGAAGACCACCTTCTTTAACATGATTAGCGGCATGGTCACCCCAACGGCCGGCGACATCGTTTTCGAAGGCGAATCTTTGCTTGGTTTAGACCCAAGTCAGGTAACGGAACGGGGGATAGCTCGAACGTTCCAAAACGTGAGACTGTTTGCCAACATGACAATCTTGGAAAATGTCATGGTGGCGCAGCATTGTCGGACGGACCAGAGAGTGTTCGGTGCTCTTTTCCAAACTAAGGCTTTCAAAGCAGAAGAAGACGCGATTCGAAAATACGGCGAAGAAGTTCTTTCGTTCTTCGGCTCGCGACTGGTTGGTTACCGGCTTGATCAACCGGCCTCAGTATTGTCATACGCGAATAGAAGACGCCTCGAGATCGCTCGAGCAATGGCAACTCGTCCGAGGTTGTTGCTGCTAGATGAACCTGTGGCCGGAATGAATCCGCGCGAATCGGCCGAATTGACCGAATTGATAGGACGCCTTCGAAGCGAATGGGGTTTCACTATTGTGATGATCGAACACGACATGAGCGTGGTTCGTGACGTGTCCGACCGCGTTGTCGTTTTGGACCATGGTGAAACGATCGCTCAGGGGCCATATAGCCAGGTAGCTAACGACCCGAAGGTAATCGAAGCCTATCTAGGGAGACCAGTAGGGTCCGAACAAACTGATGAGGAGGTACGGCCATGAATAACCCAGCTGTGCCTTTGCTTGAGTTGCGCGATGTAAACACCCATTATGGAGCGGTCCACATTTTGAAAGATGTGGACTTAGCAATCTATCCAGGAGAGCTTGTCTGTCTGCTGGGAGGTAACGCGAGTGGGAAAAGTACGACCCTAAAAACCCTTCTGGGTATGGTCACTCCAACGACAGGAGAAGTGGTTCTGGATGGAGAGGTGGTGACTCACCAATCAACTAGTTATCGGGTTGAACGAGGCGCCACGATGGTCCCTGAAAATCGACGACTTTTTAAGCGCCTGTCGGTTCGGGAAAACCTTGAACTTGGGGCTTATCTTCGAACAGATCGCGACGGGATTGCCAACGATTTGGAACGCATCTTTGAGCTGTTTCCACGGGTGAAGGAGCGCATCAATCAGAAGTCAGGCACTTTGTCTGGTGGCGAACAGCAAATGGTTGCAATGGGGCGCGCGTTGATGTCAAACCCCCGGGTGCTGCTTATGGACGAACCGTCAATGGGGCTGGCTCCCGCCTTAGTGCAAGCAAACTTTGAGTTGATCCAACAGATTCATGAAGAGGGCGTAGCTATTTTCATGGTGGAACAAAATGCCAACATGGCGCTCTCCATCGCTGACCGTGGTTGGGTATTGCAGACTGGCAGGGTCGTACTTGATGACTCCGCCGAAGCTCTGCTTGCTAATCCAGATCTGAGGGCGAGCTATCTTGGCGAAGCCGGGCAAGGCTGATTGTTTCTGACCCCGCTAGGAGTGAATGAGATGGGCGGCTGATGAAAATGTTGGCATCTTGTTGAATCTCCGAAGTGGAAAAGATTCAACAAAGACGTTAGGTCTGGATAGGCAGGACTGCTTCTGCCACCCCTTCAAGCTCGGCGAACCAATCGTCAGGTTCACCGACCAGTATTGGAACGAACTTTGAGGCTCCGACCTCTATGAATCGTTCTAGTTGCTCTCGTAAACCGTCATGACCGATAGGGATTATTTCTTCGGGGTCAACACCCGGTGCACGTCGATCGAGGATTGTTTTGTAGCTAGTTGGTAAATCGCCGTGACTGTATGGAACGAGTACCCCAAAGTGTTCGGGATCCATAAACCTCTCATGGTCGTCAGCTGCCTGATTCACCACTGTCCATCCCTCAGCTGCCATTTCCGGAGTACAAAAAGATGGAAGCCATCCATCACCAAATCGACCGCATCTGCGCAACTCGACATCGGCGGCCCCTCCGAGCCAGATATCGATTGGCTGTTGGGTTGGTTTAGGGAGCAGTTCAACATCGTCGTAGTCGTAGAACTCTCCGTGGTGGGTTACCGGTCCGTCTTCCCACATTTGTTTCAATAGAGGGAGGGCCTCATTGAACATCCTTGCGCGCTGCTTTCGTTCTACACCAAACGCGGATTGTTCGTGGACGTCCGCTACGCCCAATCCAAACGCGGGGAGAAGACGACCATTGGAGAGTCTGTCCAAACTAGCTAGCTCCTTTGCAAGAACAGCTAAGTTGCGTCCCGGCAACACCATGACCGAGAAACCAAATTTCATTCTCGTAGTCCTGCCAGCTGCATAGGCCAACCCAACTAGGGGGTCGGGGCACTCACCTCCAAGACGTTCACTGAGCCATAACGAATCAAAGCCAAGTGTTTCAAGGGAATCGACGAACGGGTCGAAGGTTGAACGGTCATTAGTAAAGCTGCGGGTTCCTAGGCCAAAGCCCACACGAATCTTCATGTCATGACCCTAGGACAGCTAGCGGTGCGGCGTCTTGTGTATTGAGCGCAATGTTTGCCTAGTGTCTTCATGTATGAGTGAACTTCCTGATGTTGAAAGTCTGTACCGACTAGACAACAAGGTTTGTGTCGTTACCGGAGCATCTAGCGGTTTCGGAGATCGATTTGCTCGCGTTTTGTCAGCTGCTGGAGCGAAGGTTGTTGTCGCAGCGCGTCGACAGGACCGCCTTGAGCGACTAGTCGCTGAGTTACCTGATGCGGTCGCAATCCAATGTGACGTGAGCGACGACGATCAATGTAGGCACCTCATAGCAGAAAGTATTTCTCACTACGGTCAAATTGATGTGCTTGTCAATAACGCTGGAATCACTGACGCGATACATCCTGCTGAAGAAGCAAATATTGACCTGTTTCGAAGCGTCGTTGATGTCAATCTAAATTCTTGCTTTTTGCTTTCCGCTCTTGCGGCTCAAGATATGTTGAGCCGCCAAGAAGGAAGCATTATCAATGTCGCGTCGGTACATGGACTTGTGGCCTCAGCTCCAAACCTCCAACCGGCATATGTCGCAAGTAAGGCAGGACTTGTGAATCTCACCCGAGAGCTTGCTGTGCAATGGGCCAAGAGAGGGGTGAGGGTGAACGTGCTGTGCCCCGGATACTTTGAAACGGAACTAACTCAGGTGATGTTTGATGACGAACGCTCGAGTGCATGGATTGCTCGCAATGCTTCTATGGGTCGAGGTGGAACTCCTGACGAACTGGACGGTGCTTTACTGTTCCTAGCTAGTCGAGCTAGCAGTTATGTCACAGGGGTTCCGCTCCCGGTTGATGGGGGATGGACAGCTCGCTGAGGGTTCTCGCTCCACTGGACGTATACCCGTACTCTCGGGTGTTGTAATGACTGCCCGTCGGATACTTTTTTTCTTAGCCGTCCCCTCGTCTCTGGTGATGCTGTTGATGTGTAGCTGGGTCCTTCTAGGTTCACAGCAGTTATCGACTGGTATCCGATGGCTTCTGGGTATTGCCGCGCTCTGCGCGTGTGCTCTGTTGTTGTGCAGTTCTATTGCCACTCTTGGGGCAGGGGGTCGCCAAGAAGCGGAATTGGCTTTGGCAGCGAGGAAGGACCCTCTGACGGGGTTAGGCAACCGTTTCCAAGCAGAGTCCCGACTAGAGGATGCGTTGGAGCGATCTCGAACTAGCGGTCGAGCGGTCGGCGTCGTCTTTTGCGACCTCAATGACTTCAAGGTTGTCAATGATGTCTACGGTCACACAGTCGGAGATCGACTGCTTTGTGCGATCGGCGCACGGTTCGCTGACTCAGTCCGACCCACTGACACCGTTGCTCGATATGGAGGTGATGAATTTGTCGTTGTATGCCCTGAATTGCGAAATGCCGACGATGTCCAACTAGTCGCTGAGCGCCTTGAAATTGCGATGGAACGACCGTTTGTCATCGGTGGCCATTCTTTAGCAGCGAAAGCCAGTATCGGTTTTACGGTTGGGTATGGGACCCGTAACGATGTCGAAGAACTGTTGTCGCGAGCAGACGCCGCAATGTATCGAATCAAAATGCAGCTCTAGGCCAGGGCGGGAGTGCCCTCAAATGCGCCTGGATCTTGAGGAGTGGGCAAGAGTGGCCTGGACCGCCATGCCATGGCCTCCTCAACCCCAACTAACACGCTGCGCCACTCAGCGGGATCCCATCCCTCAGCGCAGCTGATTAGTGAGCCGTCTTGGCCGATGTGAACAAGAGCAGGAAGGCGCTCGAGGCTCAAAGAACTCACGAACTCTCTGTTCTCATCGGTTAACGCCAACCAACTTTCGGCGTACTTACCCAAGTATTGACGTGCCCCTTCGCCGTTCCCGGTGACCAAGAAGGCGCACCTGACGTCCGCTTCCTCGTAATGAGCGAAGATGCGGTCCGCCGTTGGAATTATCCAACCACTTTCGTAGGTGTAAGGATCGATTACGACGGCCAAAAGATTGAATGTCGTCAACCACTGGGAAAGCTTCTGTTCAGCTCCGTCAATGGTTGCAACTGTGAGTTGTGTCGAGGGGTCAGTAGCCACGAATGCCAAGTTAGCGCGCCAGTTCGTTCGGACCTGCATAGAGGCAAACTCAACTTGAGATTTATTCTGGGGCACATCTTGTGGCAATCTGCTCTGGTGCATCCGATTGAAAGACTTCGATATGTAGCCCGGGCGGGAGGCTTTGACCAAACCGACCTCGCGCGTGAAGCGGCTGATGCACTGGCGTCGTTATGGGGTGAGCCAGCAGAACTGGTTAATGCGTGCAGGCGGATATTGCACCACCACCCTCTTGCCGGCTCGTTGTGGGTAATGACAACAAGAGTCCTGATTGCTACTGATGCTCAGAAAGCAGCTTTAGATTTTCTTGATGAGCTGAACACCGATTTGACGCCGGAGAATGTCGTGGCATCTCTTCCTGGCAACGCAACGATTGCCGTTATCGGGTGGCCTGACCTGGCGTTAGAGAGGATTCACCGCCGGAGTGATGTCACTGTTCGAGTCATCGATGCATACGGAGAAGGAGCTGGGCTGGCAAGGTCACTGCTCCAAAAGGGTGTCCAAGTTGAAGAAGTGCCCTTCACCGGACTGGGCCAGGCGTGTCTGAACTCTGATGTTGTTCTTGTCGAAGCTGCTGCAGCAGGTCCTAGCGCTCTCGTCGCGCCATCGGGTTCGTACGCTGCTGCGGTATGCGGCATGCAGTCCGGCAGTCAGGTTTGGGCCGTTGTAGGCCACGGCCGAGCGCTACCTCGTCCGTTTTTTGAAGTAATAGAACAACAGTTGGCTGTGAAAAACACGATGGAAGCGGACGATGAAGTGGTTCCCATTGATGTGGTTACTCATGTGGTAGGCCCGACAGGAGTAAGTAGCGCTGAAGACACACTTAGAGAAGATTGCGTGGTCGCGGCAGAGCTTTTGCGCCTCGGTTTATAGCGGGAATAGACCATGGTTGGGTGTAAAAACCTACTGAGCTTCTGCTAAGAGCCGGCGTGCGATCAGTTTGAGGCAAAGTGTTTCGTCTGCACCCTCGAAAATTGAAAGCACTCGCGCATCGACGAAGAGACGACTAACCGTGTATTCCTCAGCAAATCCGAAACCGCCATGAATTTGGAGAGCTTCTCTTGTCACCCATTCAGCCGCTTTGCAGACATAAGCCTTGACCATTGACGCTTCCAAGCTGCCTTCGCCTTTGGCCATCATCTGGGCAACCGAATAGCTGTACTGGCGCGACCCTTGAATGATGGCAGCCATTCGCCCCAGCTTTATTTTGGTTAGCTGGTAATCGGCTACGGGGTTTCCGAACACGACTCGGTCGGTTGCATAGGTGAGAGCTTCTTCGTAAGCGGCCTGCATGACTCCAACCGCTCGAGCAGCTGTCTGAAGACGACCGTTTTCAAATCCGGCCATCTGCATGTAAAAGCCTTTGCCCAAACCTTCTTCGCCGCCAATCAAGTTTTCTGAAGGAACGAACCAATTGTCGAAAGCAATTTCGAAGCTATGCATTCCCCTGTAACCCAGCGTCGGGATCGCCCGGCCTTCCATCGTTCCCCCGTCGTCTTGGGAAAATTCGAAACTGTGACCCTCCGCCTGAGGTTTGGGCACTATGAACAAACTGAGGCCCCGGTGGGTTTTTGAACGGTCTGGGTCGGTTCGAGCTAGGAGCATCAACACGTTGGCGCGTCCCGCGAACGTGCACCAAGTTTTTACTCCGTTGATAACCCAGCCATTATCGACAGCTGTGGCCGACACCTTAAGGTTCGCTACGTCGGACCCGTAGTCAGGTTCTGTTACTGCTACCGCAACCATGGTTTCGCCTGTAGCAATTTTCGGAAACCATTCTCTCTTTTGCTCTTCGGTGCCCCCTCGTTCGAGAGCTCGAGTCAGAATCTCAGGCCGAGTAATTAGTGAACCACCTGCACCCAATGAGGCTCTAGAAAGCTCTTCGGTAGCTATAACCATTCCCATGTAGTCACTCTCGCTACCCGTGGCAAAGCCGCCATACTCCTCGGGGACCGAAAGGCCGAAACATCCGAGTTCTGCCAGACCTTGAATAATGTCCTCCGGAATGTCGGTGTCGTGCCGGTGGATGTGTTCGGCACGAGGCGCAACCTTGTCTTCGGCAAAGCGATGAAATGTGTCTGAGACCATTGTGAAGTCGTCATCTAGATGAAGTGGAGCATTGATGGTTGCTAATTCGGCGACGAATTCCGGTGCCCGGAATTGGCGAATGAAATCCCTTGCTGGGTCTATCTCTCCCTCCTCGACACCCCATGCGTCCTCGCGGCCGAAGAGCTTGGAATGAAGTTCAGCTAGGGCATCGGCTATGAAGGCACAAGCTATCTTGCCTTCGCTTTCCCCTTTGGCTCCGTAATCCAAAAGGGAGCGGCTTATCTCGATAGCAGATGCCGAATGTGCAAGGTCGTATAAGAGGCTTTGGTGTTCATCGACATCTGGTAGAGACGCCGCATGAGCGGTCGCTCTGTCAATGACTGAGATACCTATAGCCAAGGCATCTGCTGCGGCTTGTAGTTCAGGTGCGGTCATGAGTTTCCACCAGTTCATCAAGTTGAGACAATGAGTCAGACTATGAGCAGAATGTTCAAATACACAAGGTTTTTGCGAACCGAAAAGAACTCTAGGGTGAACTATTGCACTCTGACGCCGAGGATTCCCTACGATGGCGGCGTCTTCTATGACCGCCGCCCCCAACGGAGAGACTTGTGACCACCCACGACCGTCCATTTGGCCGCTACTTCGAAGAATTCGAAATAGGCGATGTTTATAGGCATTGGCCGGGAAAGACTATTACCGAAGCAGATGACCATTTATTTTGCATGATCACTATGAACCATCATCCGCTCCACACCAACGAATGGTTTGCCCAAAACGAGACTGTTCATGGCAAGAACGTTGTTGTTGGCAATCTTGTTTACTCGTTAACACTTGGGATGAGTGTCCCTGATGTGAGTGGAGCAGCAATAGCGAACCTTGAGGTAGAAAGTCTTACCCATCAACGCCCAACTTTTCATGGAGACACCATTTATGCCGTTTCCAAAGTGGCAGATAAAGCTGAATCCAAGAGCCGGCCTGACAGAGGCATCGTGACCGTTGAGACCCGAGCGATTAACCAGCGAGAAGAAGAAGTTTGTTACTTTCGTCGCAAGGTCATGATCTGGAAACGTGATGCTGCCCCAGCGAGAAACTTTCCTTATGGCGAAGACATCTGGCAGAGCTGAACAAGGCATCGTTGCCGAAAAGGGAGCGCTAAATCAGGCGTTACGCCTTTGGATATCGACTTCACTGCGAGATTTGCCTTGGCGCGCGACGAGAGACCCCTGGGCGGTGTTGGTATCAGAAGTGATGCTTCAGCAAACTCAGGTCAGTCGAGTTGAACCCAAATACCTAGAGTTTATGAAGCGGTGGGGAACTCCCCAAGCCTTAGTCAACTCCAAGTTTTCCGACCTACTCAAGTTCTGGCAGGGGCTTGGTTATCCCCGAAGAGCACGAAACCTGTACGACACTGCCACTCAGATCGTCGAGTTCCATGATGGCAAGGTTCCACACGCATTAGAACAATTGCTGCTCCTACCGGGCGTTGGGCCGTATACGGCGAGAGCAGTGATGGTCTTTGCTTTTGAGGCGCGAGTAGGTGTGTTGGATACGAACGTTGGACGGTTACTTGCCCGATGGAGTGGGCATCCGTTACAAGCAAAGAAAGCTCAGCAGATAGCTGATGAGCTCGTAGACCCTGTGGAGCCTTGGCTTTGGAACCAAGGTTTGTTTGACCTAGCTGCCCTGAGATGTACGAAACAGAATCCCCAATGTGATGGGTGTCCCATCCAAGAAAGGTGTTCATGGCACGGTGTTGGAGATGACCCCGCTGTGGGTAGTGCTGGTGTCACGACAAAGCAGCAACGTTTTCAGGGAAGCGATCGACAAGCGCGAGGACGCCTCCTAAAAACCTTGACCACCGGGCCACTGCCAGCCTCGGAGGCAGCGGTTGTCATGGGATTAGTGGATGATCAGGAGAGAGCTTCTCGTCTGATCTCTGATCTTCAAAGTGAAAGCTTCCTCACGGTTCAACGTGAGGTCCTATTGCTTGGTGATTTGTTCCAGTAGCTCGTCAATTGCCTTGTCGGCGATAGTCACCATTTCATCGTCAGTGCGGTCTTGGATTGGATGTTCAACCCACACGGCGGCAGCATCGAATCCCAATGCCTTACCTTGAACCTCTGCACCATCTATGAACTGAGTGGTGGCTACAAAAACGCCCGGAAGGCCTCGTCGTTCCAGGTCAGTGATGTCATGCACACTGCATGACGTGCAGCTACCTCAATCAGCGAGAGCTTCTATTACCACATCGCATTTGGTCGCGATCTCGTGACGTAAGTCAACCGGCGCTGGTTTGGTAAAGGTTGGCTTACGGAAACGCTCAACTCGTAATCCTCGTTCGACAAGCCGTTCCTCTATTCGATCGAGAAAACGGTCGCCCCTGGGTTTACTGATGTCGAGCAACCCGACGGTAAGCCCATCAAGGCTTTCTGGACGGGTCACGCGCGGAATATCTGCGGGCGTCGCCTCGTTGGTTGGATCTAATACCTTGGTCATAGATTCTCCCTTGCTACGGGGTGATTTCGACGCAAACCGGGTCTGACCCCATCTCGCCGTTCACCCACCCCCCAATGATCGCCGAAAATAGGCCAGCCGCGCCACCACAGTGGACAATATGGAGGCCATTTGGCCGAAATTTTGGTAAATCCAATTCTTCCATGGCTTCAGGAATGCCTTCTGGAATATTGCCAGCGCCTCGAATCAGCTCGCGTCCGGGTCGCACCGTCAACTCGTTTACTCGATCTGCCAATTGCTCCCGGGACCACCCAGCCTCTCTGAACACTCTTGAATGGTCTGGAGCTACGGCGAGAATTGCATCAAACCCTAAAACAAGTTTTGGATGTTGTATCGAGATCAGATTTGCTGCGTAGGTACGAGCAAGTGAATCTGGATCACGGGATAACTGATCAACCAGATTCCTAGGAGCTTCGCCGGGGAAAGCGAGGACTGTGTTCGTGCCAGATGAGAAGCCGTACATAGTTGAGATTGGTAACCAGGGCGAGTCTTCTTCGCGCTCAGCGAAGCAAAATCCAACCTTTGCAGGAGAGCCAAATGCTGCCCGATCTACTTCGCCTGGTCTCCCACCACCAACGTTTCGGATGACAAGTTGGACTGCGCGGCCGATAGTGCTGTTCGCACGGTTCCCCTGGCCCAGTGCATTGTTCCCAGAGTTCATCCCTATTTGCTCGGCTATAGGTCCGTTTACGATGAGCACCGGAGCGTGAGGCATCGTGGTGGCTAACAGGCCATGCATATTGAAGGTATCTGTGCAGACTGCTTCCACTCCTGCCAGCACTACTGGTAGATACTCAGGTCGACATCCGGCCATCACTGCGTTGATAGCGACCTTTTCGACAGTGCAGGGCACTAGATCAGGAGGAACAGATGCGACTATTTCTTCTGGTGAACGAGTAGTTCCTTCCAGCATCGCCATCACCCGAGCTTCACTTGGTGGCACTACCGGAAATCCATCGGTCCAACCCCGGTCGAAGAGAGCTTCGTGAGTGTCTTCAAGAGACGCGAATTCAACACGGCGAGCCGTCATTGCGGAACCTCCGAACCGAAGTTCTAAATCCGCGCTAAGCGACGGATCAACAGAAAGTGAGCCACACCCGGGCCTGTGGTCAGGTAGGTCAAGTCCTAAGTGAGAGACGCCGGTGATTGATTCCCATTGGGAACGAGACCAGCCCACAGTTCGAGCGACCTCTTTTCCGTTCTCTACCGCTAGGAGTGTGGGCACAGTTTCAATATCGTGATGCCACGAAACAGCTAAGTCGCCATCGAATTGTCGGTCTTCTATTTCTCCGGGAAAATTAGGGTCATCTTGAGTGAAAACCGTTAGTTGAGTTCCACTGGCCAACTGTTCGAGGACGGGGACAATTAACTCACAAGTCGGGCAGTCTTCCTTCACAATGGCGACGAATCCGTCCGGGAGGGTAGGTAACTCGGGGAGAGTCATAATGCTGACGATAATCGGTTCTTGGTGGCTGTTCTAAACAGTTGACCACCTTAGGCAGCTACGATTCGCACAGAGCGGAACAAGGAGCGGTAGTGACTGATATCGATTCAGGCGAATTTCGGAATGTTTTGGGCCATTTCCCGACCGGAGTCACCGCAGTCACAGCGGTTAATAACGGTAAGCCGGTTGGCATGGCTATCGGCTCCTTTACATCGGTGTCGCTCGAGCCTCCGCTCGTTGCTTTCTTGCCGGGTAAAGACTCTGGGTCCTGGAAAGAGATACGTGAAGCTGGTTCGTTCTGCGTGAATGTTATGGGTCAAGATCAGATGGATGTTTGTGGTGTCATGGCCAGCCGAGTCGAAGATAAATTCGCAGATGTCGAATGGTCTCCTGGTGCGTCGGGATCGCCGATTATTTCAGGATCTATTGCCTATATTGACTGCGACATAGAGGCGGTACATGACGGCGGGGACCATGACATCGTCATTGGACGAGTCCTTAAGCTAGAAGTCATGGACAACAAATCACCCCTTGTTTTCTTCCAAGGAAACTACGGAACGTTCAGTTGACCTAGAACGGTGGCACTGGCGGCACGACTAATTTTAGGAATCGTTTTCCTTCTTTCTGGTGCCCTGAAACTACGTGATCCCGCTTGGCTAGCAGCGGCGCGTCAATTTGGTGCACCCAGGCTCGTAGCAGTCACGATTGCTCCAACAGAAATTTGTTTAGGTGCGATGCTGGTTGCAGGGACCGCATCGCCCTGGCCATCTATTGCCTCAGAGGTCATTGTGGCTGCCTTTACTGTGGCGATGTTGCGCGTGATGCGTCGTCCGGTCAACCAAAGACCGAGTTGTGCTTGTTTTGGTCGTTGGGCAGCTCGCCCCGTGGGTAGCAGCTCGGTCGTCAGGAATTTGATATTGCTAGCTCTCGCCGCGATCTCAAGTGGGGGATAGGGGCGCAGCTAGATTCAGCATTTCAAGAATGACGGATAGAACAAAGGCCTCCTCGCGCCAGGCGTCGTAGCGACCGGACGGACCACCGTGGCCGGATTCAATTTCGGTGCGAAGCAATATAGGTCGATCGCTAGTTGTCTCCGAACGTAACTTGGCAACCCATTTTGCTGGTTCCCAATATTGAACTCGTGGGTCATTTAGGCCAGCTGTTACCAGCAGAGTTGGGTGATCAGCACTTTTGACGTTCTCGTAGGGCCCATATGCAGACATCATTTGGAACGTCGCTGGATCATTGGGATTGCCCCATTCGTCGTATTCAGTGACGGTTAGAGGAATAGTTGCGTCAAGCATCGTGTTGACGTTGTCAACGAATGGGACCTCAGCTACCACTCCGGTAAATGCGTCAGGGCGCTGATTGACCATGACCCCCATCAACAAACCTCCGGCACTGCCACCACGAGCCACAATGTGTTGAGGGTCAGACCACCCTTCGTTCACGAGATGATCTCGACAGCTCCCAAAGTCGGTAAACGTATTCTGTTTATGTTCGAGCCGGCCTTGCTCGTACCAATTACGTCCTAGCTCTCCACCTCCACGTACGTGAGCTATCGCGAAAACAACTCCACGATCTAGGAGCGAAAGACGGGCTGAGGAAAACGAAGCGGGAATTCCAATCTCGTAAGCGCCATAACCGTAGAGGACAGTCGGCGCGGGCCAGACAACAGTTGAAGGTCGCCATACAAGGCTTACGGGAACCTTGGTTCCATCATCAGATATCGACCAGGACCGTTCGCTGCGGTACACAGAAAGATCGGTGTCTCCGAGAACGGCTTGCTGTTTGAGGAGAAGTTGTTGCCGGGTGTCAATGTCGATCTCGTAAGTCGAAGGAGGTGTAACCATGGACGTATAGCCATACCTGAAGGTACGGGTCGAGTATTCAGCGTTTGCTCCCGGCCCCGCCTCGAAAATTGGCTCGGCCATCTCTATCTCAAATTCACAACCTTCTTCATGGTCAAGAACACGCATGACTGGAATGCCATGCCGTCGTTCGGTAACAACCATGAAAGTTTCGAAGGTATCTACATCTTCGAGCCTTACGCCTTCCCGGTAGGGGATTAATTCCTTCCAGTTCTGGTATCCCGCAGCGTGAACTGGCGCCTCCATTAATCGAAAATCAACTGCATTGTCGTTGGTGAGAATCAACAACCGACTTCCTTGATGGCTAATTCGATACTCGTGCCCTTCGCGCCTGGGTTCGACTAGAGAAAGATCGCTCTTGGGAGAGTCAGCGTCAAGTAACCAATACTCAGATGACATCTTTGATTCGCTGCCAATCACGATAAACCGTTCACTACGTGTGGCACCTACACCAACCCAAAACCGTTCGTCAGTTTCAGTGAAGACCGTGACGTCCAGAGTTTGCTCGCTCCCCACTTCATGTCGTATCACACGGTTCGGTCGCCGAGCCTCGTCTGTGAAGACCATGAACAATGTGCGGGAATCGTTGGCCCACACCAGACCATATGAGAGACCGCTAATACCGCTATCGACCACTTCGCGTGTCACAAGGTCCAGAACCGTCAGTTCGTATTCTTCGTTGCCTTCAGTGTCGACTGTGTAAGCGAGCAAACGGTGGTCAGGGCTTACCGAGAGATCGCCGACCGCGAAATAGTCCAGTCCAGTAGCCAGATCGTTCTCGTCTAGCAGCACCTCTTCAGTTCCTGGTTCGCCTCGAAGTTGTCGCACATGTACGGGATATTGCAGGCCTTGGCCGGTTTTGACTCTATATTCCCAAGCTCCCTTGGGGATAGGGACTGACTGGTCCTCTTCTTTTATCCTCGATCTGATTTCGTCGAAAAGATGCTCCCGTAAGTCTCCTAGGTGCTCGGTTGAACGGTCTGTCCACTCGTTTTCTGCTTGCAGATAGTCCAGTACAGCTGGATCATCACGATGCCGTAACCAGAACCAAGGGTCCTTCGTTGACTTACCATGCACCGAGCGCGTGTAGTCGCGACGCGGAGCAGTCGGAGGTGATTGGTTCGTGAAGTCCATCGGCTGGACGCTAGCGCCCAATGGCACCGGAACTAAACGTGAACTGCTTTCCGGCGCGATAGCTTGCTGAATGCTGACCGAGTAACTGACCGAGGTTTTGAAATGCCGATATATGCGCTAGGCACCCACCAACCAGATATTCATCCTGACGCGTGGGTGATGCCTGAAGCTGTTCTGATCGGCCGTGTCAAAGTAGGAGCTAGGGCTACCATCTGGTCAGGCGCTGTGCTCCGCGCCGACGATAACGACATTGTTATTGGTGAAGAAACCTCGGTACAAGACAATGCAGTGCTGCATGTAACCGAAGAACTTCCCACTGTCGTAGGACGTCGGTGCACAATCGGTCACCTGGCGCATTTAGAAGGTTGCACAGTTGAGGATGAAGCATTGGTTGGCACTGGCTCGATAGTGCTTCATGAAGCAGTAATTGGATCTAGAGCACTAGTCGGTGCTGGAGCGGTTGTTCCAGGCGGAATGCATGTGCCCGCAGGTTCAATGGCTTTAGGCACCCCGGCAAAAATACGAGAAGGGATCGAGACAGATCCACTTATTTTACCTGGGATCGAAACTTACATAAATCGTGGACGAACCTTCAGAGAACAGATGCGACGGATCGACTGAGAATCACCAGCGAATGACATAGGGTCAATGCATGACTAAAGCGGCAATTGATCTTGGTGACGTGGGACTGTGGACGGGAATATTGGACACAATGCCCTCGGCCGCCGCAAATGAGCTTTGTGCAGAGGCAGGAGAACTCGGGTTCAAGACTATTTGGATCCCGGAAGCCGTAGGACGTGACCCATTTGTAACGGCTATGCGGGTGCTTGAAAATACGACAGACGTAACGATCGCAACCGGCATCGCCAATATTTATGCACGCGACGCGATGACCATGGCAAATGGACAACGAAGCATCGAAGAGGCGCACCCCGGACGGTTCTTGTTAGGACTAGGGGTAAGCCACCTTCATCTGGTTGAGTGGGTCAGAAAACACGACTATTCAAAACCGTTGACCTATATGCGCAAGTACCTCGAAGCCATGCATAAAGCCCGGTTCATGGCGGTCGGACCATCGGATCTCCCTGAAATCGTGTTGGCAGCGCTTGGCCCGAAAATGCTTGAACTAGCGGCATCCGAAACCGCCGGAGCCCACCCGTATTTCGTGCCACCTGAACATACCCAAATGGCTCGCGAGACCATGGGTCCTGAAGCTTTGCTCTACCCAGAACAGATGGTTGTTCTAGAAGGTGACAGCGATGCGGCCCGAACGATAGCTCGCCAACATATGAAGACTTATGCGGCTTTGCCGAATTACGTCAACAATCTCGTCCGCTTGGGATACGAAGCCGAAGACATCGAAAACTTGGAGGACAACGTGGTTGATGCGGTAGTTGCATGGGGGTCTATCGATGATATTCACAGACGTGTAAAAGAACATTTCGATGCTGGCGCAGATCACGTATGTGTTCAGGTTCTAACTGAAGAACCACACCAGGTATCTGAGGGGTGGCGCCGACTAGCGCCGGCTTTGATCGGCTGAACTCTTGGCTTCCCTTCGTACGGAAATCACGGAATTAGCGACCGGTCTTGGAATGTTGGGGTATGACACCCCGACGGAGGCCGTGAGTCAGCTGCCGTCGCAATTTATTGATGTAGCTGACCATGTGTGGGACCAATTTGTGCAAGCTGTTGATGGATCATTACATCGTGTGGACTTCGCAGGTGCATATAGAAACGGCCAAGTGTTTCTAGAAGCCAATCATGGGTTGAGGGGACGTCCCCCTCGTTTGATCGAATGGAAAGGTAGCCACCGCAGCCCAGGACATGACCAGCTCCCGATAGATCTCCGGGTAGATCACGTCTACCTCATCTCTTGTAAATACTCGTCGAAAATTTTGCTTAACGCAGCGCCTTCTAACCTGTTTGCTGCCCATCAAGAAGTCGGAGATTGGTACGACCACGCGGCACCTGACGAACATCAAGCGCTTTATGCAGCGGTACGAGAAGAAGTTGGTAGCAATATCGACCTACCACCGTTCGTAGGTGATTTGGCAAAACACCATCGGACAGAACTGAAATTAGCGCTAGCCGATCAACAGTGGAGTCCCAAATGTGCGCAGGCTTATCGAGAGCTTGCTGCTGAAGTTGGTCGGGTCACAGCGAGTCAGTGGCGTAAATCAGTAGCGACGAAACGACAACGAGAAGCCCTTTTGTGGCGCCTATTGCGTATTGGTCCAGCGCCCTACTACGTCCTCGGGTCAGCTAGAGATCGGTCACTACGACTACTGGTCACCACCCCATGGGATTGGAGGCGTCGTTTCGAATTCCGAGATCTCGAAATGTGGGGCGAAGAAGCCGGTCAGCCCAAAGTCGGATGGAGAGCCACGATCCGAGATCATGAAGCAGCAGAGGAAACATGTGTTGATGGACATGTTGAAGTTAGGTGGAGTCATGGCAGGTTCGCTCAAGCTCCTGAAGCAAAAGTTTATTTAGACACGCCACACACTCAGGTACCGGGCTATTTACATATTGATGACGCAGAGTCATGGAAAGGCCCAATAAGTGGGCCCGAAATACAATTACCACTATCCTGATAGGAGTAAATAATCTCACGGGAGTTAGCGTGACTGACACTGACCCGAATATCTCTATAGACCTTGGCAAGTACCAGCTTGGGTGGAGCGACGAAGAAGACTACGTTTATAAGCCTCAAAAAGGTCTGAACGAAGACATCATCCGAGAGATGTCCTTCCTCAAAAAGGAACCTGAGTGGATGCTCGACTTCCGCTTGCGGTCCTATGAGATTTTCAAAAGAAAGCCCATGCCCAACTGGGGTGGAGATACATCACAGATCTATTTCGACGACATCTACTACTACATCAAACCAACTGAAGGACAAGTAGATGCTTGGGAAGAGCTACCAGATTCGGTAAAAGAGACCTACGAAAAACTGGGAATACCCGAAGCAGAAAGAAAATATCTCGCCGGCGTAACCGCCCAATATGAGTCAGAGGTTGTTTATCACCGCAACCGCGAAGACCTCGAAGCCCAGGGGGTGATTTTCTCCGATATGGATTCAGCGGTGAAAGAACATCCCGAGTTAATCCAAAAGTACTTCGGAACAATCATTCCCCCGGGTGACAACAAGTTTTCTGCATTGAACTCAGCAGTATGGTCTGGCGGTTCGTTCATCTATGTTCCACCTGGAGTCGAAGTGGAAATGCCCCTGCAAGCGTATTTCCGCATCAATGCCGAAAACATGGGCCAGTTTGAACGCACCCTGATTATTGCCGACGAAGGTGCAACAGTGCACTACATCGAAGGATGTTCGGCGCCTGTGTATAGTTCGGATTCTCTCCACTCGGCTGTCGTCGAATTGTGCGCATTGCCCGGTGGTCGAATCACATACACGACAATCCAAAATTGGTCGAACAATGTTTTCAACCTTGTCACCAAGCGAGCCGCCGCTTACGAGGAGGCTCACGTGGAATGGATCGATGGAAACATAGGGTCCAGATTGACTATGAAATATCCAGCTGTGTACCTCATGGGACCTAAAGCATCAGGTGAAGTGCTCTCAGTCGCCTATGCAGGAGAGGGCCAGCATCAAGACGCGGGAGCAAAGATGGTCCATGCGGCTCCCGAAACGTCTTCAAAAATCGTTTCTAAATCAATTTCTAAAGATGGAGGACGGACTACCTATCGTGGGCTAGTCAGGGTAGAAGAAGGCATGAACGACTGTCGGTCCCACGTTCAATGTGACGCACTGTTATTGGATGAAGTAAGTCGGTCAGATACCTATCCGTATCAAGAAATCGGATCTCGAGACGCAGAAATTGGCCATGAAGCGACCGTATCTAAAGTCGCCGATGAACAGCTTTTCTATCTGATGAGTCGAGGACTGTCCGAAGAACAGGCGATGGGGATGGTCGTTAACGGATTTATCGAGCCTGTTACAAAGACCTTGCCTATGGAATATGCAGTGGAGTGGAGTCGACTTATCGAACTTCAGATGGAAGGATCCATTGGGTAACCCTTCGACCGGGTTGTGAGAACATAAAGGAAAGGCTCTACCCAGAGTAGTGATCCCTATTTCTGATGGATACGGTCAGAACGAAAGCTTCAATGGAGGTTTCTTTAGGTGCGCACACCCAAAGACTTTTTTTCACCACTAGCGCTCGGGGCGCCGGATCCGTTAAGAGAGATCCCATTTCGCCCATCACGAATGATCCATTTCTTCGACCCATCCAATGAAAAAATGAGATCGAAAGTCCCATCAATCGCGCCCACAGTAGATGTGTTACTTGGAAATCTCGAAGATGCTGTTGCCGCAGATAACAAAGAGGCGGCGCGTGCTGGCCTAGTAGAAGTTGGCAAAACCTGGGATAGCGAAGAAACCCAGTTGTGGACCAGGGTAAATAGCCTCGACTCTCCATGGTTTCTCGATGACCTAATTACTTTGGTGACCGAAATCGGAGACAAGCTCGATGTGGTCATGGTCCCCAAGGTAGAGGGAAGCGAAGATATCCATTTCGTGGACCAGTTACTCGCCCAACTCGAAGCTCGGGCCGGGTTAGAGCACCCAATTTTGGTTCACGCCATCCTGGAAACCGCGCAAGGCGTCGCAAATGTAGAAGACATCTGCGGCGCCAGCCCCCGTATGCAGGGTCTTTCGCTGGGACCAGCAGACTTAGCGGCTGACCGACGTATGAAGACCACCCGAGTTGGAGGGGGTCATCCCGGATACCTTGTCCGACAGGACCCAGAAGAAGGTCAAGACGATGATTCACGCCTGACCTACCAACAGGATTTGTGGCACTACACGCTTGCCCGGATGGTCGATGCCTGCGGAGCCCACGGGATTCTTCCGTATTACGGGCCCTTTGGGGATATTGCTGACACGGTCGCTTGCGAAGACCAGTTTAGGAACGCCTACCTACTTGGATGCGTAGGCGCCTGGAGCCTTCACCCGGTGCAGATAGACGTAGCGAAGAAAGTATTCAGCCCTGAACCCTCCGAAGTTGCGTGGGCGATGCGAGTCATTGAAGAAATGGGAGACGGAACGGGAGCGGTGATGCTCGATGGAAAAATGCAAGATGACGCAACCGTTAAGCAGTGCCACGTAGTGGTCAACCTTGCCCGCGAGCTAGCTGCGAGGGACTCAGAGTTAGCTAAAACATACGGATTCTGATCCACTTGGATCAACTGCTAAATTCAGGAGATGTAGACCATGTCGACTTATCGGCCAAGACGTTCGGTTCTCTACATGCCCGCCGCGAACGAGCGGGCGCTAGAAAAAGCCAAAGACATCCAAGCCGACGCTTTGATCTTTGATCTCGAAGACGCAGTAGCCCCCGACAGCAAGGAACTAGCCCGCCAACAGGCCTGCGCTGCAGCATCATCTTCGGAGTACGGAAACCGAGAACTAACCATTCGTTGCAATGGGTTGGACACTCCGTGGGGAAGGGACGATCTTCTGGCTGCTGCCGCAGCGGCTCCAGCTGCCGTGGTGATTCCAAAGGTTGATAGCTCTGATTATTTAGATGAAATTTCGGAATTACTGAACCAGGGCGGAGCTCCATCTTCCACTCAGATATGGGCCATGGTAGAGACTCCGACAGGAATACTTAATGTCGACGAAATAGCACGGCATAAGCGAATGTCAGTCATGGTTATGGGAACTAATGACATGGCCAAGGAATTGCGCGCATCGATTACCACCGATCGCCGAGCGCTACTGCCTTATTTGGCGATGTGCTTGCTCTCGGCGAGAGCCGCTGGCGTTGGAATCCTGGATGGCGTGTATAACGACCTCAAAGATGAGTCTGGTTTCGAAGATGTATGTGTTCAAGGTGCTGAAATGGGCTTTGACGGGAAAACGCTGATTCATCCCAGCCAAGTTGCTCCGACAAACGAAATCTTTTCACCGAGCTTAGATGAACTGGATTTTCATCGACGGGTCATTGAAGAATTTGAGGCCGCAAAAAAAGACGGGCGAGGTGTGTTAACAGTTGACGGCAAGATGATCGAGAACCTTCATGTTGATGAAGCACGCAGAGCATTAGCTGTGGCTGATGCAATCGCTGCACTCTGAATAGGAATAACTAGTCTTAACTCCTTAAATCATTGAATAGGCGCGACAATGTATGCATGCCTATGCGCACGAATTGCCGCCATTATGAGACCCGTTCGTATGGAAATGGCGAGACCGTCAGAAAATGCAACCTAGACCTTGCACCCGAAGCACCATGGCGATGCCCCGATGATTGTCCCGAATACGCGCCTCGGCGGATTGACGTAGCTTGGGATCATGGCTCTCTTGGAGTCCAGGACTTTGCCGAAGAACCTGAGAGCCTAGGAGAAGACGAATCCATAGCCGCCCTCCTAGATGCAGCCGAAGACATTGTTAACGCTGCTGGTCCAGACATTTTGATGGAGCTAGAGGAAGAAAAAGGTAAGAAAGGTCGCCGCCGACCCCGAATAAGCAAGAAGGCTCGAGCAAAAAAAAGAAAGAAAGGTAAGAAACGCTGACCTTGCCAAACGGGGATTTACACTACCTAGATAGGTAGAATTATTTGCTGTGGCAGCTACGCGAACAAGCCTGTTCGAGACCCCAGATTTGACCGAATTAATCGGATCCGTCGCCTTTATTGAGCGACGTAAAGAGGCCGAGAAACGGTCGTTACAAAAAGGGCTGCCCTCTTTTGAAGAGGAACTGTGGCGATATACGCCCATCGACGAATTGGAACTATCTAGCTACAAGTTGGCTTCGCCGGGAGGAGCGGTCATCGATACCGGTCTCACGGAGGGCCTTGATGAGCAGGCCGCAGCGATTATCCATATTGTCAACGGGCAAGTCATCTCAATTTCAATCTCCGACGAAGCAGTTTCAGTCCAGTCCGAAGGTGCCGAGCTAGAGAATGCCATTGGGTCTGTCGTTATACCCGACTTCGACTTTTTCGCTGACTGCAACCTCGCCTATTGCATGACCCCAATTTTGGTTGAAGTAGCACCTAATGCGGTTGTCACGTCTCCAATCCTGATTCGCCACCACACCACAGTCGAAAATCTTGCGTGGTTCCCGCGAGTCATTATCCACGCGGGAGAGAACTCCGAATCAACCGTTATCGAACATCAAACCAGCACAGGTGTAGACGCCTTGGTATGTCCAGTCAATGAGATCAAAGTTGATCAAGCTGGTCGACTCAACTATCTCACCGTTCAAGAACACGGCCCCAGTCTTTGGCAAATCGCTACCCAAGTTGCCGAAGTGGGTAGAGATGCTCATGTGTCGCTGAGCCAAGTCGCATTAGGTGGTGCGTACGCCAGAGCGAGAATAGACACCAAAATGACGGGGCAAGGGTCGTCGAGTGAGATCAGCGCCGCGTACTTCGGAAGACACAACGCGCGGCATGATTTCCGGACTTTTCAGAAACATGAAGCCCCACATAGTAACTCCAATTTGCTTTTCAAAGGCGTAGTTGATGATGAGAGCCGAGCTATATACACCGGCCTTATAAGAATCGAACCTGCCGCCGGGGATGTGAATGCTTACCAAACCAATCGGACACTAAAACTCTCTGAAAAAGCTTGGGCTGAGTCAGTTCCAAACCTCGAAATCGAAAATAACGATGTCAAATGCAGTCATGCATCAGCGGTGGGCCCTATTGACGAAGACCAGAAGTTCTATCTAGAAAGTCGCGGAGTTCCGGCTGATATTGCTGAGGCACTAGTGGTAAAGGGATTTTTTGCTGATGTCTTGGAGGGGCTTCCTTCATCAATGGTTACTGAGGCCATCAACAGTCGAATCGAACAACTCTTGGCTCTCGACATAGGACGGCTGTAGCTATGGCTCATGTATGCAACGTTGACGAAATTGGCGATGGAGAAGCACGAAGATTCGATGTTGATGGCCACCGCATCGCAGTGGTCAGAATTGGGGAGACATTCCATGCGATCGGGGATAGATGTAGCCACGCGAACTACTCGCTTTCTGATGGAGTGGTCTGGTCAGAGGACTGTGCCATCGAATGTCCGAAACATTTCTCTAAGTTCAACCTACGAACTGGATTGCCTGACACTTTTCCGGCAACGCAACCAGTACCGGTCTATGCGGTAAAGCTCAAGGACGGCGAAGTAGAAGTGCAACTGCCATGACCTTGCTCTCGATAAGAAACTTGTGCGTGGCGGTTGGGGGCCAACAGATTCTGAAAGGGGTGGATCTCGAAGTTTCCTCCGGACAAGTCCATGCTGTGATGGGCCCAAATGGTGCGGGTAAGAGCACTCTTTCAAACGCCGTCATGGGGAAACCCGGATACCAAATTACTGAAGGCTCGGTTGAGTTGGATGGGCAAGACCTTTCCTCTCTTCCTACATGGGCTCGCGCTCAAGCAGGGCTTTTCCTCGCCATGCAGTACCCGACCGAAGTTCCCGGTGTATCTGTTCGCGAGACTTTGGAGCTTGCTTTACAAGAGCGAGGACTCGAAGAAATAGATGTTGAATCTCGGTTAATCGAAGAGGCCAACCAGATCGGATTGCGACGCGAACTTCTAGATCGCGCCCTTAACGTTGATTTGTCGGGAGGGGAAAAGAAAAGGAATGAAACTGCACAATTAGCGGTTTTGGGTCCTCAGATCGCAGTGTTAGACGAACTTGATAGCGGTCTCGATATTGATGCATTGCGTGCTTGCGCTGAACGTATTGAGGCGATGACTGAGGATGGATTAGGAGTGCTGTGCATCACCCACTATCACCGGCTCCTCGATTATTTGCCTGCTGACCGTGTACATATCTTGGTAGATGGCCAAATTGTTGAAAGTGGCGGACCTGAACTCGCACGAGAATTAGAAGCTGACGGCTACTCGCGGTTTATTGACTCTGATAATGAGTCCGATGGGGTGTCGGTGGCAATTGGTGGACGGCTAGAGAAACAGGGCGAATCAGCAGCGGCGCCTGAAGACCCTTTCGCGGACCCGTTGGCCTAGGCACGGTGGTTAGTGCAACTTTTTGGGCCCATTACACTGATGGGCGGTCCACCTGGTTCAGCGGTAGTGGGGATGGTAGAAAATGAAACGTGAGCTGTTAACGGCTGAACAACTAGTAACCACCTCAAAAGAAATGCCTGATTGGAATGTTGTCTCAAACGGCTTGGAACGCACCTTCGAGTTTGGTGATTTTGTAGCCGCATTTTCATTTATGTCAGCCGTTGCACTTCATTCAGAGCGTCTGGACCACCATCCTGAGTGGTCCAACGTATATGGGGCGGTACGAGTTCGGCTTACGACTCACGACCGGGGTGGAATTACCGCGCTTGATGTCGCATTGGCCGAAGTTATAGAGGGCCTTGCTAATGCGTGATCTCAGAGGCCTACTCTTCCGGTTGTACAGGATGTGGTGGAGAATACGCCCCGCGAGACTCACCATCGGAGTGCGAGCATTAGTCTTGGACGAAGAAGACCGGATCTGTCTTGTACGCCATAGCTATCGTGACGGCTGGTACTTACCTGGCGGCGGCGTCAAAACTGGCGAGTCGTTGGTTGATGCTATGCAAAGAGAATTACGCGAAGAGACAGGAGTGGAACTGCCCGAAACTCCGCAGTCCGTTCACGGCGTATTTTCATCATTCAGCCAGCACAAGAGTGATCACATAGTTGTTTTTGTGGTGAAAGATTGGGTTATCAGCGCTTCGGTATCTTCTGAGATAGCTGAAGTGGCATTTTTTGCTTCGGATGATCTACCTGATGGGACTTCGACCGCAACGACTAGGCGGATTAAAGAACTAGTTACCGGAGTGCCACCTGGACATCGTTGGTGAAGTCCTAGGCTTCTAGTTCGTCCAGTCCGGTTAACAAGGTGTTCCAAGACAGGGTTGCGCATTTGATGCGAACCGGAAACTTTACGACCCCTTTGAGTGCTTCTAGGTCGCCGAGTTCAAACGTAGCCGTGGAGGCTGAGTTCGGTTCTTCCGAGTCGATTGATTCTTCGTGAATCGACATCATCGACTTGAATTCCCGGGTCAGGTCACGGACCTCTTTTATAGATTTACCTTGGACAGCTGCTGACATCATCGAAGCCGAGGCTTGGCTAATTGAGCAACCCTGACCGGCGATTCGAAACTCTGCCAAGGAGTCATCCTTTAGCTCGAAGGTGATCGTTACCTCGTCCCCACAAAGGGGATTAAAGCCCTCTGTCCTATGCGCTGGAGGGGACTCGAGCTCTCCTCGGTTTCGAGGATTTCTGTAATGGTCAAGGATGATTTCCTTATAGAGATCTTCGAGTCCAGGCACACCACATTCCTCTGTTTAGAGCGCAAACATTTCGCCTGCGAGCTCTAGCGAATTAACTAAGGCATCGATATCTGACTCATCGTTATAGAGGTACAGGGAAGCACGTGCTGTGGCACCCACTCCTAATTCCCTCATCAACGGCTTCGCGCAATGGTGGCCAGCTCGTATGCAGATCCCTTTTTGATCTAGGACTTGACTCAAATCGTGAGGATGAACGTCTCTGTATTGGATCGACAGTACTCCGCCGCGCTGCGAGGCTTCTTTTGGGCCGTGGATGGTGAGATCGTCACCGTAACGGTCACCTAGGGCCTTAAGGGCGTATTCGGTGAGGCTAATTTCATGTTGCCGAATCTCGGCCATCCCGAGAGATTCAAGAAAACCGACAGCAGCGCCTAAGCCAATGATCTCTGCTATTGGCGGCGTTCCAGCTTCGAACTTGTGTGGAAGTTCGTTGGAGGTAAATCCGTCTTTGCGTACATCGAGAATCATTTCTCCGCCTCCAAGAAAAGGCGGCATCGACTCGAGGATCTCCTCTCGACCCCAGAGCACTCCGATCCCAGTGGGGCCACACATTTTGTGACCCGTGAAGCACATCAAATCGGCACCAAGATCGTTTACGTTGGTGGGCACGTGGGGAACGTATTGACTGGCGTCGACTGTGACTAATGCTCCGGCATCGTGGGCTCTGTCAGTGATCGCGCGTACAGGGTTTAAGGTCCCCAACACGTTACTCATGGCCGTGATACTGACCATCTTCACTCCATCTAGAAGCTGATCTAGCTGGGTCAAATCGAGAAGGCCATCGGGAGTCAGAGGTATCCAACGAATTTCAAAACCTTGTTCAGCTTGAAGAATTTGCCATGGAACGATGTTCGCATGATGTTCCATGTCGGTAATGAGTACAGCATCACCTTCGGAGAGGTTCTGTCCGCCCCATGATCTAGCAACGAGATTAAATGACTCGGTCGCGTTCTTAGTAAAGACGATTTCGTTCGCTGAATTGGCGCCAATAAATTTGCCGATTTGGGTTCGCGATGCCTCCATAGCTTCAGTTGCTTGAGCCGCGATCTCGTATGCGCCTCGATGGACGTTGGCATTGATGGTCCGGTAGTAACTGTTCATTGCCTCAATGACACTGTCTGGTTTTTGGGATGAAGCCGCTGAATCCAAATACACGATCTGGTGGTCATTGATTACTTGAGATAGAAGGGGGAACTGGTCTTTGAGATCAGGTGGCAGGTTCATGATTCGAACCGTTCGTAGCCCTCTTTTTCCAACCTCTCTGCTAACTCTGGGCCACCGGACTCCACGATCCGACCATCGAAAAGTATGTGGACGTGATCAGGGTTGAGCTCAGAAAGCAGACGCTGGTAGTGGGTGATTAGGAGAACTCCCATTTCGGGTCGTTCCTCTTGGACCTCGCGTACACCTTTAGCCACCACTTTGAGGGCATCAATATCGAGCCCAGAATCTGTTTCATCAAGAATGGCGAGCTCAGGTTCAAGTATTGCCAGCTGAAGTATTTCATTGCGCTTTTTCTCTCCGCCGGAGAACCCTTCGTTGAGGTAGCGATCCATGAACGAGGCATCTATGTCCAAGCGGCCCATCCATTCTTGCATTGTCACATAGATATCAATGGCGGAGACGTCCTCAGCCCGTCGCGCCGAGGCGGCCTGGCGCAGAAAGTTTCGCACTGAGACACCAGAGATTTCTTGTGGATATTGGAAGGCGAGAAACATGCCAGCCTTGGCACGAACATCAGCGTCCCAAGCTTCTATTTCGTCACCATTCAGACGGAGATGCCCACCTGTTACCTCATACTCCGGTGAACCCATCAGCGTCGTTGCCAATGTCGACTTACCCGACCCGTTTGGACCCATGACCGCGTGAATTTCACCGGAGTTGATCGTTAGATTAACTCCGTGCAAGATGTTCGGGCCTTCAGCGGCCCGAACTTCGAGTGCCTCTATCTCGAAGAGTGGCGGTGCCATACAACTCAGTGTATTGGCGCTTTTAAGTAATTAGCACTGTCTCAATAGTGCAAATCGAACCCTTTGAGATATGGTCGATTGAGATTGATGTTTAGCCAAGAAAATCATGGCAAACATCGAGCCAAAATTGTGTCGTGAGACTCAGCGATTCAACATCAATCCGTTCATTGTGGCCATGGAAGCGGCTCATGAAGTCACTCGACTTTAAGTCAGGACTAAAAAGACCAGCCCCATAGGCGACCGATCCAAGGTTTCTGTATACCCGTGCATCGGTAAACCCGACGACGAACTGAGGGGAGAGTCGAGCGCTTGGAAATGGCTGGTTCACAGCTTTTTGGATTGTGTCCCACATCGGGTTATCCATTTGGCTGACACTCGCAGGATCGTTCATTATGATTTCGACTTCGACTTGATCCGCTAAGTCACCCAAAGCAGTGCTGAGGTGAGCTTGAACTTCAGCTGTTGACTCGCCGGGCAGCGTGCGAATATCTACGTTGATGTCAATTTGATCTGGAATTACGTTGGTCTTCATCCTCCGATCGGCCTCGGCGACGTTGGGTGAAAAGGTGGTGTGGGTGCAGCTATAGAAATGTCGGGCCACACCTTCTACAGGGTGAGCGTCCAACCAATCATCAATTTGGTTGGGATCGAGCATGATTGATTTAGTCTCTTCATCGACATCGAGGATGCTTACTTGTTGGCGCCATAGTTCATGAAATTGTGCCGGAGGCCGGTAGTCAGCAAGGCGCTGAATAACTCCGGCCGCTCTCACCAAGGCGTTGTCCGACTTGAAGGGCGCTGATCCGTGGCCCGGAGTGCCCTTAACGCGGAGCTTTCTCCAGGCGACACCTTTTTCTCCAATGTTGATTCCAATGTGTGGATCATCTGATGTGCCGGTGTGAAGACCGCCATTTTCAGTCAATACGTAGTCGGCCATTATGGCGTCAGGGTGATGGTCAGCCATCCACTGTGCACCATGAGCAGAGCCTGATTCTTCGTCGGCCACAGCGAAGTAAAGAAAATCCCCTGACGGTCGAAATCCAGTTGTAGCGAGATGTTTAAACGCGACTGCCTGAGAAGAGGTCAAATTGAGCATGTCAACAGCCCCTCGCCCCCATACCTCACCATCAACGAGTTCGCCACCGAATGGATCTCGCATCCAACCATCAGGATTGACTGGGACAACATCGGTATGGCCCATTAAACACAAACTGGGTGCACTTGGATTGGTCCCTGCGATCCGAGCTACCAATGATTTTCGACCTGGTGTTGGTTCAAAGGTCTCGATGTCAATCCCGGGCCCCTCAAGGAACGTCTCTAGGGCGTCACAGTTAAGGACTTCATTGCCCGAAGTCGCAGTGCCGTCGTTCACACACGCATTTCGGATCAACGTCTGTAGCAGTTCGACTGTCGTCTGGGTTCGCGTGTCTCTGTCAGTTGCCATTTAATGAGCGTAGATGGCCCGGTGACCAGCCGCCTGCGGATACTTGCCCAGATCCCAAATCAGGCGCAGTTTTTGGCCCCTGGCTGCGTGCGTGTGTGGTGGAATACACCTGTGATAAACGAGGCGCTGTGCGACCTGACGGCAATAGAGATGCGTGCCCTACTGGCTTCGGGAGAAATCAGCGCCCGAGAACTCTTAGCAGCGCATCTTGCACGCATTGAGAAAGTCAACCCTGAGCTCAACGCGATTGTTTCATTAATTCCGGAACAGGCGAACGAAAGTGCCGCTAGGGCAGATGATGCGTATGCGCGAGGCGAAACATCGGGAGTGCTTCACGGTTTGCCGATCGCTCATAAAGACCTGGTGGATACTGCAGGTGTTCGTACCACCATGGGATCGCCCATCTATAAAGACAGAGTGCCCGATCAAGACGACCTGATAGTCGAACGTATTCGTGATGCGGGTGCCATCATGATTGGCAAGACCAACACACCCGAGTTCGGCGCAGGTTCTCAAACTTTCAATGAAGTCTTCGGCGTTACCTCCAATCCGTATGACACCTCTAAAACTTGCGGTGGCAGTAGTGGTGGCGCCGCCGTAGCGCTAGCCGCTCGCATGCTCCCCATCGCTGATGGTTCCGATCTGGGTGGATCGCTACGAAATCCCGCTTCATTTTGCAATGTTGTTGGCTTTCGACCTTCTGGGGGACGCGTCCCAACTGTCCCGAGTTCCAATCTGTGGATGCCGATGGCAACAAAGGGTCCGATGGCACGAACGGTCAGCGACGTAGCGCTGTTCATGCAGGCCATAGCTGGGCCTCACCAGCTTGCACCGAGTTCTAACGTTGAGTCACCAGAAATGTTTGCTGGCTCATTAGAACGAAATTTCAGTGGCACCAGAGTTGCATGGTCGCCGGACTTGGGGGGTTTACCGGTGGACCCAGCGGTTCGTGCCGCCCTTGCTTCGGTACCCGACCGTCTTTCGGATTTAGGTTGTGAGGTAGTTGAGAGTTGGCCCGACCTCTCTGATGCCCCAGAGATCTTCCAGACACTTCGGGCCGAAATTTTCGCCCACAGCTATGCCTCGTTGTTGGAAACGCATCGAGACCAGCTCAAACAAACTGTTATATGGAATGCCGAAAAGGGCTTGGCAATGTCAATGAGAGATCATGGCGAAGCTTGTTTCAAACAGGCTCAAATGTTTGCTGAGTTGCAGAGCTTCATGGCTGACATCGACTTCTTGGCATGTCCAGTTACTCAAATTCCACCTTTTTCGAAAGATATTGAGTACATCAAAGAAATTGAAGGTGTTCGCTTTGACACTTATATCGACTGGATGAGGTCGTGCAGTGATATAACAACAACTACTCATCCAGCGATCTCCGTGCCTGCCGGATTTACTCCTGAAGGTTTACCTGTGGGTCTTCAAATTGTCGGAAAAAGCCGTGACGATCGTTCCGTTCTGGAACTTGCTTATGCCTTTGAGCAGGCAACGGGTATCGGTCAACGACGCCCGCCTGTATTAGATCGCTAAGCCAAAGTAGCGCTGGAGCCTTTATATTCGTTCGAAGTATCGGCGGCGTTCCCAGTCCGTTACTGCAGCATCGAAAGCTGCACTTTCGTTTCGCCAGAAATGGCTGTAGTGGTCAACAACAGCTTCGCCGAACGCCTTCCTGACGAAACCGCTTGATTCAAAAAGTTGGGTCGCTTCGCGCAACGAAGCAGGTAGAGAAGCCCCGTTAGATCGGTATGCGTCTCCTTCTAGAGCTGGTGGGAGTTGACTGTGAGATTCGAGTCCCTGTAATCCGGCGGCGATTGCGGCTGCGTAGGCCAGATAAGGATTCACGTCAGCGCCGGGTATGCGACATTCGATTCGAAGTGACTGCCCTTCGCCAACAATTCGAAATCCTGCTGTCCGGTTGTCGGGAGACCAAGCAGAGCCGGTCGGGGCCCAGGATTGTGACTGGTAACGCTTGTATGAATTTACTGTTGGAGCAAAGCACGGCATTAGATCTCGAAGGTGAGAGAGCCAGCCGCCAAGAAAATGAGTGAAAGTTTCTGAAACCTCTAGCCCGGCTATCTTGTTGTCTCCGACGAACAAATTGGTTTCCTGGTTCGTTGACCAGAGACTGAGATGTAGATGAGAGCTAGATCCTGCTTCGGTGTCATGGGGCTTAGCCATGAAAGTCGCGGCGGCTCCCTGTTGGTCGGCGACTTCTTTGACGCATTGCTTCAGTAAGACATGACGGTCAGCCATTTCTAGAGCGGCGCACCAGCGAATATTTAGTTCGTGTTGTCCTCGTCCAAATTCACCTTTGGTTGACTCGACTGGTATCCCCATATTTTTCAGGTGGCGGCGGAATGCTCCATTGAGGTCCTCTGTGCGTGCTCCCTGTAACAGGTGGTAGTCCTCCACGTACCAGCCGGCAGGTTCCAAGCTGTTGTAATCCCCGAGAGCGGCATCTCGATACGTCGTGCGGTAGAGGAAATATTCGAGTTCCGATGCCACCATGGCTTGCATCCCGAAGTCTTCGAGCCGTCGAATTTGATTTCGAAGGATTGACCTTGGCGCCACCGCTATTAGGTCTCCGTCGTGAGTAAGTAGATCGCACATTATTAATGCGGTCCGATCGAGCCACGGGACGGGCCTCACGGTCTTCATGTCTGGGGCGAGATGAAGATCTCCGTAGCCGAGGTCCCAGTTGGAAAAGGCGAACCCGTCGACGGGTTCCATTTCCATGTCGACGGTCAACAGGTAGTCGCATGCATGGGTTCCAGAGGGGTCTTCAAGAAAGAATTCGGCGTCGAGCCGTTTCCCCATGAGCCGCCCGTAGTGATCAGTGAAGGCCAGTATCACGGTGTCGATGCGGCCCGCTTCTGTTGCCTCGGTTAGCTCTTGTTCGTTCCACCCATTTTCTTTGCGTAGATCATCCAATTCAGGACTAAGCGGGGCAGTTGTTGGCATGCCAACGTCTTTGTCTGGCATGCTATTTGGCAGGGTACCTTCCCTGCTTTGTCCGATATCGGACAAAGACTTTCCGGAGGGCATGTCAGATGGCCTGCCACGGGTGGCAGGCTCGCTTGCAACTGCCCCGATATCGGTCCCGTCTTTGTCCCGAAAACCGAATTGTTCTAACCAAGTAGCAGGAAGCAGCCAAAAGCCTTCAGCGTTCTTTGTAGCGCCCGGAATGCCGTTAGCTATGCGGCGGCGGAGAGTTCTTTCAGAGACGTTATAAAGCCTGATGGCGTCACTAGTTGTGCAGAAATCAGTTGGCATGCCAACTAGTAGTACCAGCGGAAGAATGGCATGCCATGTTAATTATGTGTATGCGGTATCTAATGCGTCCTTGGGGGAGTTGCCTAAGTTCTCTATGCGGTGAAGATAGGTATCTGTTGATGTAGCTGAGGCGCGACCTAATGCTCATTGGGAAGATCGAACATCATTAGTGGAATTCAGAGTGGGACCCGCCGCTGAATGCCACAAAAATTACAAGGCAACTGCAGTGGTCAGTTAGTCAGTGTCTAGGCGCCGTTGGTTCTGCCATATCGGCGCCAGTAGTGTTGGTCCAGATGAGTGACCTTGCGATTGAGGCGTGTGGACTAGCAAGAAAGTTCGGCGACAATCACGCGGTTGACGGAGTTGATTTAGCAATCCCTCGGGGAGAAATCTACGGCTTCCTTGGCCCAAATGGAGCAGGTAAATCGACGACAGTCAAAGTCTTATGCACCTTGCTTGCACCTAGTGCCGGTTCAGCGACGGTCGCGGGCCATGACGTAGTGAAAGATGCCGCCGAAGTAAGAATTCGTATAGGAGTGGCCCTCCAGGAAGCGGCATTAGATGACAAGCAAAGTGGTCGAGAAATCCTTGACCTGCAAGCACGACTTTTCGGTCTTAGCGCGTCAGACCGGGCTGACAGAGTTGACCGCTCAATTGAATTGGCTGATCTGGGTGACGCTATTGATGATTGGGTGCAAACGTACAGCGGCGGAATGAAACGACGACTGGATTTGGCAGCTGGCCTTATTCACGATCCGGAGGTGTTGTTTTTGGATGAGCCGACGACAGGTCTGGATCCAGTCAGCAGAGTTCGGGTGTGGGACGAAGTGAGACGTCTCAATCAGGCATACGGAGTTACGGTTTTCTTGACCACCCAATATTTAGAGGAAGCCGACGCGTTGGCCGATCGGGTCGGCATTATCGACGAAGGTCGTATTGTCCAGGAAGGCACGCCAATCGAGCTCAAAAGGAGTGTTGGGTCCGACGTTATTGTCGTGGAATTAGCGGACAAATTGGATGAGGCGGCTGATGTTGCGACCGCGCTAGGGGCGGTCGACGATGTCACCATCGGGACTCAGGGAATAACAATCTCAACCGCTGACGGAGCAGGGCTCGTCGCTGATGTCGCTGTAGCTTTTAGCAGGCGAGATATTTCCCCTCAATCTCTGACCGTGAGAACGCCTTCGCTTGATGACGTCTTTCTCCGAGCCACCGGTCATCGATTGACGAATGAGATTGAGCAATGATTTCCGATCGGAGACCGATTTCTCAGCGCAGTAGTTTTTTTGCCGATGTCGGCACCGTCGCCCGTCGGGCTGTTCGAAGTCTGTCTCGAGAACCTGAGTTCATCGGTCCGGCTTTGGCTATTCCCATCTTCTTTTTCATCGTCAACATTGGAGCTTTGGAAGCTTTCGTGGAACGACAACCAGGTATCGACTACCGAGCGTTCCAGTTGCCGGTTGCGATCGTGTTTGCAGTAACTGGAATCTCTCGTGCCAACATGCTCGTAACAGACATCCAAACTGGGTACCTAGATCGCATGTTGGTGACTCCGATTCGTCGAGTATCGCTGTTGTTGGGGCTGATGGTGGCCGATGTTGTCCTGGCTTCTGCGTTAGCGGCGGTCGTGCTGCTATTGGGTTTTGCAGTAGGAGTCAGTTTTGGGACGGGAGTATTTGGCTTGCTGGTATTTGTGCTCCTTGCCATGGCGTGGAGTCTTGCCTTCACAGGCTTCCCATATACCGTTGCATTGCGCACGGGTAACCCTGCCGCCGTTAATTCAGCTTTTTTGATATTTTTCCCGTTTGCATTTCTGACACCGAGCATGTTGCCGCGAGACTTGATGAGCGGTTGGCTGAAAACGGTGGCGGCGTGGAACCCCGTTACCTACCTGCTTGAAGGTATGCGGTCCGTTCTTTCGGAAGGATGGGAGCTGATGATGCTAGCCAAAGCAATGGCCGCAATAGTGGGGTTGGGGTTGGTGACTTTCACTATGGCTTTTCGGTCTCTAGCGCGTCGCGTAGCGACTGGCTAGTCAACTACCAGCCTCGATCCACCCACTGTTGGAGTTGAGGGGCCTCATTGCCAATTGTGGTGTCATCTCCGTGACCTGGGAGAACGACAGTGTCAGAAGAAAACTTGGAGAACATTCGCTCGTCAATACTCTTGATAATCGTTTCGAAATCGCCGCCGTCAAAGTTTGTGGCACCTGGACCCCCCGGGAAAAGGGTGTCGCCTGAAAACAGCAGCGGCGTGTCTTCAACATAGAAACTCATTGAACCCGGAGTGTGTCCCGGATTGTGGATAGTTCGGATACGCAGACGACCGACCTCGATCACTGAGTCATCTTCCAAGATGAAGTCGTAGCTAGGGAGCATGGTCGCGTCCTCAGCAGCGACGCCCACTTCGTAACCGGCATCTCGAATCGCGGGGATAGCTTGAATATGGTCCCAGTGGCCGTGAGTTTCGACCACACTTCTCACTCCCAGACTTTGACAAAGTTCCAAAAGCTGTTCATGTTCGTTGGCGGCGTCAATGAGCAGAGCTTCACCCGTATCGGTGCACCTGACAGTGAACACATTATTTTCGTAAGGCCCGACGACAACCTTGTGCACTTCGACGCCAGTCCCTTTCCAGTGAAGAGTCATAGTCAGAGTTTACGACTTTGAGTTCTAACCCATCGGGATTATCTCTTTCAGGTTTATACGTTGTCGCGTAACGAACGCAAAAGGCCTATAACAAAAGGCTCTAGTTGATTTGAGTCTGTTGCAACTTCTGGGAAAGCAACTCTGCTGGTTCGATCACCGGAATCGCCGGGTACGCGAAACGTCATGCCGTATCGATCCACTCCGACCATCTCGGCCTCTTCTGCATTGGGTATGCCACCGCGTTCCTGAACAAAAATGACGTTCGCATCACTATGGTCATCGTTCATGTGTTCAATAGCGCCAAGGGCATTTCGGCAAAAGGGGTCCTCCTCCGCAGTCGAGTAGCTCGCAACAGTTACCCAGCTCATGTGTCCGAAGCCGCCGACGAAACGACAACCTTCTACCGCTAGTTTCCAATAGTTGAAGTCCTTGAAGTTCAGGTAATCGGCAGCGTAAGGATGTTTCTGTAGGTATTGGTCGTTCAACTCAGCTGAAGATTCGATCAGCTCCATTTTTCCGATCAGTGTCAGTCTTGCGCTAACGAGGGGGTCCCCTTGAGTGGCATCAGACGTGTCTGCTAGGAAGCTGGCTCGATTGTCAACGCGAGCATTTTTGGTGTGTTCTGCGAGATCTGAAATAAGGATGATCGGGTTTCCTTGGTCATCAACTATGTGAGACACCAGGCTGCCATAGGGGTATCCCTCGCTTGTGAGGGTTGATAAGGCGCCTGTAGGGCTTGATGCGATCAACGAACGCGACAGTTCCGCGTCGTTAGGGAAGGAATGGATATCGCCAACTGGTGATACATCGTATCCCTCGCCGTGGTCAAGCTCTGCTCTATCGGTCATTGAGTGGGTCCTATGGTGCAATAAGTAATGGAGGTGTTCGCTGAAGCCCGTGTTTGAAATCCCCCACAACAGTGAAGCACTAATTCCGCCTCGAGTAGTAGTGACCTGCTGTGGGTCGGGTCTGACCTACGCCGTTGGAGGGTTTGCCCGAGGCGAGCAAAGGAAGCGTTGGCTAGGAAGGGATTCCTGCCCAGCCGGACCCGACCCACAACTCACCCCAGCACGAAGAGGTGAGGGATCTACATGATCCGCAGGTACGTTGGGAAAGGTTTAACATAAAATGTTAAGTAAACCAAACATAAAGCTGAACGAAGTTCAAATTCTATTAAATTTGCCATGAAACATGCTGAACCAGTGTTACAGGGCTCACCGCAGAGGCCACCGAAGAGTCATCGGCGGGGTTCACTTAGCCAGAGATTTCCAGATCATGTTCTTGGTGAGAATAAAATAAGAGTTGATAAAAAGTATTAGGTATACCTATTATTCAACTGTCACATTCCTTCTAACCTTTTGTATAGAGAGGCCAAACATGAAACATTCGTCCGTGCTTAGATTGTTTGGACTGGTCTTTGCGTTTGCTCTCGTCATCGCCTCATGCGGAGACGACGGAGCATCAGTTCGCCAAGTCGGTTCGGCAAGTTCATCCAGTGGATCTAGCTCAAGTAGTGGTTCCGGTTCTTCTAGCGGGAGCTCATCTTCTTCCGGTAGTTCTTCGGCCCCGTCCAGCGTCGTTTCAGTTGGTGCCGAAGTTACCGACAATGCAACAACAGGAGATGGCGGTTATGAGTACGCATCTAATGTCGATAACCACCGCTTGCTAGTCCTCGATATGTGTGAGATGAACGAAATTTTGGGTGCTGACACCATTGACTTCGCCGCTGTCGCCGATATTTACAACAACGGCAAAAATGCCGAAAAGAGCGATGGATCCTTTCGAACCCTGGAGGGCTTTGCGTCAGCGGAGGGCAAAAAGCACACGCACGACACCTATTACGGTGCTACGGGGTCCCTTGACGCATTCATCAGTTCAGCACTTGAGGGAACCGGAATATTTGAAAATGAATCCGATGGGGTGAGAAAACAAGGTGCTCAAAAGGGCATGCAAAACCAGGCTCTTTTGGCTTACGTCGTGCATGAACTGAACTCTGCGATCATAAAAGCCGGGGACGGTAATTGGTCTGGTGCTGTTCACAACTGGGATGAAGGCTGGGCTTTCTATCACGGGGCACAGGGCAGCTGTGGACCTTATGGAACCGCAAACAAGCGTGGTGACAACTTTGGCACCATTGGTGCAGATGGTGAGACCGCTGTAGCCAATGAAACCATTCTGGCTGCGATGATTGCCGGCCGTGATGCCCTTCTTGGGGGTAACACTGAGGGCGCCGAAAGTGCTGTGGGGGTAGTTAAGCGAGGGGTTGTGGTCACCTACTCACAGGCGGTGATCCGGTACGCCTCGAAAGTAGAAGCAGATTTAGCGGCCGGTGATACGACCAAAGCTCGCGTTCATCAGGCAGAAGGTTATGCATTCTGGCGAGTTCTCGAGCCGGAACTGGGGACTCTGGGCCTGTTTGCTGAAACGATCGAGGTACTCAATGGCGCGTATCATCCTGACAACGAACCGGGGGCCGGTCCGTCGTCGGATGAGATTCGTGCGGCTCTCTACCCAGTATGGGATCTCCTGGAGATTGGTGAAGACGAGATTGGAAGTCTGCAGTAGAAGTACAGCAGCGACCTGAGTTTGCCTTTGGGCGAGTAGGTCTCAGCTGTCGTTCTCACTGGAGATGGATCCGGTCGGGGACGACGGCTGCTTCCTGGGTCGATGCAACTTTAAATCCGAGGCCCAAAGCAGCAGGAATCTGATGACTGTCAAAAGTCAGATAAGTCAATGGTTTAGGAAGTCGATCAGCTGCCGCAAGGTGCAAAGCATCTACGGTGCCGAGTTGAAAAGTTGCGCCGATCTCAACAGCCCGTGCCAAGCAACGATGATCTACGGGAATCACAGCGACACGTTCCCAGTCTTCCCGGAAGGCAGACCACAGGCTTTGCTGCTCTGTATGTCCCGAAGCGACACGATGTAACGCCAGTTGAACTTCAGTTCTAGCTAACACGGACGCACACCAAACTGAGTCTGCCTCCAAGTACTGGTTCACTAACTCGTGCCCAGGTTCAGAAAGGTAACGTTTTAGGAGAGCAGAACTGTCCAGCGCCACAGTCATTAGCGACCCCTAATCTCACGCAGGGCGCGATCGCTTGATAGCCCTGCAGGGAGGTCAAAGGTCACCTCAGGCCCCTGCCTATCGGCGTTGCGGGGCGCCTCGACTAGACCAGAGGCGATCAGCGCCTCCACAGACGGATTTTGATCGGCTTGCCCGACGGGCCCCATCTGGGCGATTACCTTCCCATCAACAGTTACAAAAATAGTGTGGCCGGCCTCGGCAGCACGGAGGTAGTGGGCGAGTTTGGCGCGCAGATCGCGGGTCCCCACATGGTGGATAGAAATTGAATCAGTCATCGTTGGGTAAAGGTTTGCAAATGTGTACATAAGCGTACACAAGTAAATTGACATATCTTCGCTCAAGGGACTAAAACAAAGTCCCAACTACTCGTCGAAAAGGTAACTACCGTGAACTTTGCATTCACAGAAGAACAAGAAGAGCTACGCAGCTTTATCCGTTCCTTCATGGAAGATAAATCTGCAGAAGCAACTGTGCGAGAACTTATGGAAACAGACGACGGATACGACTCCGCCGTGTGGAGCCAAATGGCCGAACAGCTCGGACTGCAAAGCATGATCATCCCCGAGGAGTATGGAGGCCAAGGATTCGGCTACGTCGAATTGGGCATAGCGTTAGAAGAAATGGGACGAAGCCTGCTCTGCGCTCCGTTCTTCAGCACCGTAGTTCTGGCGGGCAACGCCATAATCCACTCAGGAAACGAAGACGCCAAGGCAGCGTTGCTACCGGGGATCGCCGATGGCAGCACCATCGCTACCCTGGCCCTCGCAGAGGCGAGCGGACGTTGGGATGCAGCAGGAGTAACTGTCGAAGCAAGTGGAACCGGTGACGGGGCGACCATCACCGGTGAAAAGATGTTCGTAACTGACGGAGGAATCGCGAATTTGTTCGTGGTCGCAGCTCGAGCAGATGATGGAATCCACCTGTACACAGTGGACGGTGATGCCACCGGGCTGAGCCGCGAGAACCTCTCGACGATGGATCAAACACGCAAACAGGCGCGGATTACCTTTGACGGCACCCCAGCCACTCACCTGTGCGACACCAACGATTTCTCGTACGTATCCCAAATCCTTGACCTAGCTGCAGTAGCGCTAGCAAATGAGCAGGTAGGGGGCGCGCAGTTCGTCATGGATATGGCCGTCCAATATGCCAAAGATCGCGTCCAATTCGGCCGCCCCATTGGCTCGTTCCAAGCCATCAAGCACAAGTGCGCAGACATGCTCCTCGAGGTTGAATCAGCTAAATCCGCCGCCTATTACGCTGCCTGGTGCGCATCAGAAATGAACGACGAACTGCCTTCGGTTGCATCTCTCGCTAAGGCGTACTGTTCGGAGGCCTATTTCCACTGTGCTGCTGAGAACATTCAAATTCACGGCGGGATTGGATTCACTTGGGAACACCCTGCACATCTGTACTTCAAACGAGCCAAAAGCTCTGAACTGATGTTCGGCGACCCGGCCTACCATCGTGAGCTCTTAGCCCAACGAATTGGGCTCTAGAACTTCAGCTTTTCCTTGAGGGGAACCAGCACCACATGCTCGGACTTGTAGTAGCAGTCTCACTCATAATTGGTTTCGTCGTCGCTGCCGCCGTTATTGGTCGTGAGACCCGACGGCTAAGTCTTCAGCCTCGCGAGCCCGTGTGGCGACTCGAAGAGGCAGCGGCGTTCGTAGAAACAGAAATACCCTTTGAGATCGCAGCAAAAACTGATCCAGAAACATTGAGGCAGCTTTTGAGGATCCACCTCAACGAACTTCAATTCAATTCTGAACCTAACGACGATCAAGACATCGCTGATAGTTCAACAGCGGTGCAAAATTTGTATCGCCAGGCGCGATCCGATGATATGGAAATAACTCGACCTACTGTCGATGCGATTATGGAGGCTCACCTGCAGTATCTCAAGCTGATCGGAGCCCTCGGCCCAACTCAAAGCCCGACCTGAGGCAAGATAGACCTTATGGAAGCACCCAAAGAATTAGAAGGACACAGATACGTCGGCGACAAGCGAATTCAAAAGGTCCATGATTTAGACACCTGCACTCATGAAGATGCTGTGAAAGCGCTATGTGATGCTAAGGCGTACGCTACGTTCGGGCCAGATGAACTGAGTGAAGCCCGAAATCGCGGTTATAAACCAGCGGCTTGCTGTTAGAAATAGCGACTTCACTCTTGTCGGTCACCATCACTGAAACCCGTATAGACGGAACACCCCGCTTAGAAGCTTTCCTTGTTCACCCCGAACGCTTCTCGGCTCAAGCCCCAGCCTTGCTGCTTTGTCACGGGTTCCCATCAACACAGCGACCCGGCGTGCCCAGCAGGTCGTATGAACAGTTTGCTGAACGGGTAGCTGAAGAACAAGGTTGGGTTGTTTTAGCAGTGAGCCTCCGGGGGTGTGGCCAATCTGAAGGCCAATTCTCGATGCTTGGCTGGCTTGATGACGTCGCGCGGTCGGTACGACGCTTACGTGATGAGGGATCAAAACGGATATGGCTTGTGGGGTCCACAACGGGTGGGTCACTAGCGATTATGGCTGCAGCCCAAGACCCTGAAATTCGCGGAGTCGCGGCGATGGCGCCGCGCGCCGACTTTGATGATTGGGCAGGTGACCCGCGTCGCTTCGTACAGCATTGTCGCAATGTTGGAGTCATCGACGATGACGATTACCCAGATTCGATAAACCGGTGGTCAGACGAACTTCGACAAAATAGAGCGATTGACTCAATAACGGCAATAGGTGACCGGTCACTCCTCATCCTCCATGGCACCAACGACCGCCAGGTTCCACCCGACGACGCCCAACAGCTAGCGGACCTTCACCCGGCACCAGAACTCAGACTCATAAATGGCGCTGACCACAGGATCCGGCACGACCCCCGGGCTCTTGCAGTTTTAATGGGTTGGCTTGAACGCCAGGCAGGAGAAGGACCCGGTTAGTTCTAAGAATTTTTCTTTGCTATCAACATCGTTCCGACTGTGCGAAGTGCTACGTCATCATTTTGGTTAATCATCTCGCTGCTGATTTCAAGGAAACCAAGATGGGGTTTCGATCCACTCTCTCGCTTACTCAATATCCCCACCCGCAAGGTCAGGACATCGCCTACGCGGACAGGCGCAGGCCACGACAGTTCCGAAAGTCCTGCAGCACCCAAGCAATGATCACCTAAAAAGCCCTCTGCGGTGAGGCGCATCATTAATGATCCGGTATGCCAACCTGACGCGATCAACCCGCCGTACATAGTTTGAGCAGCAGCTTCTGGATCAACGTGAAAACGTTGAGGGTCGAATTGAGTTGCGAACGCGAGCATCTCTTCTTCGACCATCTCAACGCTGCCAAAGATAAACGACTCACCGATCGAAAAATCTTCGTAACAACGGTCTTTCACAGGAACGGTCGACGTCACTTTGCTTTCCTCGCTTGTGCTCTTTGTGTTCTTAATTTCGATAAGGCTTCAGGTGAATCAAGGTCAGCGACCGAATGAAAACCGGAATCAGCGTAATGACCAGCAACGTCTTTCCAACCACGAGGAGTTACACCGAACCTTTTGGCGAGCAATGCGACAAAGATCTGTACTTTTTTCTCGCCGAAACCAGGAAGGGCTAACAATCTCTCGCGTAGCTCTGAGGCATCAGGGATGTTTGTCCAGAGCGCGTCTGCACTTCCGTCGTAATGGTCAACCAGATAGTTGCAGAGAGCATGGGTTCTTTCAGCCATCGACTTCGGAAACCGATGTAGTGCAGGTTTTTCGGAAAAAGATTGGATTAAGGCCTCAGCAGGGAACTGCGCCAAAGCTGGTGCCTCTAGTTCAAAACCAAGGCGTTGCTGCAAGCGATGGGGCGCTAGAAATGCTCTTTCGATAGGAAATTGTTGATCGAGCAGCATCCCAATGAATAAAGCCAGAAAATTGTTGTTTAACAAGTCATCAGCTTCGCGGTCCCCCGTGAAGCGCAAAGAACTAGACATATCGCTTACTCAAACAACACAAGGTCAGTCCCCGACAATCTTGAAAAAGAGAACAGCGAGTCACCTGATCAGACACACCACCGCTGTGAATCTATCCTTGCCCATAGAGGGCATGTGCATGATAAGTACCTGTTTTGGTGACATCTGTGATGTATGAAGTACAGCAATGACCACCGACGTATTTACTGATGGCGCGTGTCTGGGTAACCCAGGGCCTGGAGGATGGGCATTTGTTGTTGACCAGGGTCCATGGTCTTCGGGATTCGAACCTCACACAACTAATCAACGTATGGAACTGACAGCTGCGAGCGTTGCCGTTCAAGCCCTAGAAGGGCCATTGCGTGTTCACAGTGATTCCACTTACGTAGTCAATTGTTTTCGTCAAGAGTGGTGGAAGGGATGGTTAAAGCGCGGTTGGAAGAATTCGAAGAAAGAGCCTGTTGCCAACCGCGATTTGTGGGAACCCTTTATTGAATTAGTTAATGCCCGAGGCGACGTCGAGTTTGAATGGGTCAAAGGGCATTCAGGCAACCGCCTTAACGAAGCAGCCGACCAGCTAGCCACAACTGCCGCTGCTGAACAAGCAAGCCGCACAGGTGGCATCTATACAGACGCGATTGTGAGAGGGCTCGACTCGGATGATATTGCCACGTCTACTACATCGGACAAGGATGCGGCCCACAGCATTGCCGTATTTGGGCATCGCCCTACTGAACTAGGTGGTTACGGGGAAAACAGCACAACATTGGCAGTGCGCCGTCGTCTCATCGAATTACTAAGAGCCAAACTCGCAATGAACTCTGACATACAGGTACTCACCGGTCTTGGGTTAGGCGCAGAAATGCTGGCTGCTGAAGCGGCATCAGCTACCGCCATTCCCTACGTCGTGGTCCTTGCCTTCGATGGTGTAGAACTCAGATGGCCTGACGCTACGCAAAAACGGTTCCACGAACTCTTGGCCGGAGCACGCTCCGTAACTACAGCTAACGGCCAAACGCCAAAAACTAGCGCCGAATTCGGCAAAGCAATGGGACGACGCGACGACGCCATTTTGGGACGTGCTACTGAAGCTGTACTGGTTCGTAACGCTGAAGACCGAACGTTGGGTGAGCTACAAAAAAAGCTAGAACGGCGATTCGAAGACGACGTATGGGTTATCGAACCAAAATAAATTCACTCAGATCGACGGGTCACCCGCCCATTGACTGGAGCTAAGTCATGCGCTGCGACCACGCAAAGAACCCTCCTGTCGTCCTTCCAGGAACGTTCGCTCGGAGCGAAACCAGTAATAGCCATAAGAATCGGATCAAATACATGCCCGGTAGCGCCACGAAATCGATCGAGACAGCCGCTCTTCGTGACTTGGGCTACTGCAGCGGTACCAGGCCACTCGGTGTCAGCAAGATCAAAAATCGCGAAGACCTCGGCCTGATGGTCATCGCTACAAGGAACTGCGTCAACTGCTTCGATTTCATCGGCACCAAGTAGAAAGCAATCACCAGGCGATAGCCGAAGCACACCGACACGTCCACTAACGGCTATATCTCCGGAAGCGCTCCGGACCGAATCGTCGAGTAAAGACAATTTGTTAGGTTCAGTGCAACTGGACCCAACGAAAACAACGAACAAACAGCAGGCCAAAAATCTCACTCGGTTGTCAACTCAACTAAACCAGCGAGTCGCAATAGCGTGCGTTCCATATTTTTCTTATGCCGACGCGGATAACCCAAGATCTCAATGACTAGAGGTAACCGTGATGTAGACCAATCAAAGGTCTCGGTAACTAAAGTTTCTTTTCCCAGCTCCTGTAGCTCATATCTCCAAATATGGCCACCCAAATGACCCCATGCGATCAGCCGGTTTTCCTCGAACTCTAAGATTCGGCTTTTGATGCGGTACGGAATGCCGAAACGCATCTTCATTGCGAAAGTACTTCCGAGAGACAAGCGAGATTGTCTTCCAACATGACCATGAACAGTTCCCGAACCATCAATCGCGGCATGCTGAGAAGGATCGGCCAACACATCAAAGATGACGGATGCGGGAGCGGAGATAAGTTGATCACGACTAATCACGCGTGGAGACATCTTCAAAACCTAGCTTCCGCTCATGGTAAGCAATGTTCAACCTAATTCGAATAACTCGTCAGGCAACGTGCCGCGCCCTCGGGTAACCCGACCGTCAAGGTCGAAAAGAATCCAAGTGGGCTGTGAGGAGACACCAAAGTAATTCCAAAGAGTGCCATCAGCATCGTCGATATGAGGCAAGTGAGTGAGGCCATGACGTTCAATGAACGAGAAATACTCTTGAGTGTTATCTCGACCCGGTAATCCGACAATGGCAATGTCGCTTTGACTGCTTAAAGCGGCGACCGCCGCTGCTTCGTTGTTGCAAGCACCTCACCACGGAGCCCAGAACCATAAAAGCACCTCACGCCCGGCCAAAGAAGAAGGAGTGAATGGATCACCCGAAATCGTTGAACTCTCAAGGACACTCAAAGCAACAGGCACTCCCATGCCAATCTTCTCAACTAGTCCAGAGGTCTCAATACCTGTGTTTTTGGATTGACCAGCAGCCGTAACTTCCGGATTGGCCAGAACCTCTGTTTGATCAGCGGTCGAACACGAAGCAGATAAAGCCAAAGTGATAACTACAACGGCGGTGGGAAAGCGATGCCTCACCTAACAAAGGCTATGTGCCAGAACTCCAAGGACCGCTAGATTCGTTACAAGTGAGTACAAGAGCATTAATCATCACAGCGTTAGCGACCGGATTAGTCATACTTGTCGCATTTGCCGCGCAAGTACTTATCGCTGTCTAGAGGATGCCATAGCGAAGTTTCGTCATCTCGTGAGGGCGGAACCATCATCGGGTTACGATTGTCGTCAGAATGACTTCAAACCACTTTGACCTAATTGTGATTGGGGGAGGACCCGCCGGGTATGCAGCAGCCCTAACAGCGGCTGCTGCTGACCTCAGCGTTGCTCTCGTAGAACGAGACCGTCTTGGCGGTACTTGCCTACATCGAGGATGCATTCCAGCGAAAGAACTTCTTGAAACGGCTGCAGTTCGCCGGACCGTCTCTCAAGCTGGCGAATTTGGAATCATCACCGAAGCACCGACAGTCGACTTTTCGGCAGCCCAGGATCGGAAACAAGCGGTCATAGATCGGCTCTTTAAAGGTGTAACGAATCTCGTCGGAAGCAAAGACATCGATCTTTTCTCAGGAACCGGAAGGATAGGAAATGACCGAAAGGTCACAGTGCAACTAGACGATGGCACTGAGCAGGTGTTGAGCGGCGATTTCGTTGTTCTAGCTGCTGGTTCTCAGGCAAGAACTCTTCCTGGCTTCGAGATTGACGGAAATACTATTTTGTCTTCCGACGAACTCCTCAGCTTGAGGACCCTTCCGACAAGCGCGGCGATTATCGGAGGAGGCGCCATAGGTTGCGAATTCGCTTCCATGTTGGCTGACTTAGGAACTCAAATAACTATTCTCGAAACAGTTGAAAGACTCATCCCGGGAGCTGATGCCGACATAGCTCACGCACTGGAGCGGTCGTTTAAGAAACGAGGAATCAAAACGATAACCGGGGTCACGGCAGATGGGCATAGCCCTCAACCGGGAGGGACCGTCGTTCAGTTGAACGATGGAACTGAAATAGAAGTTGAAAAGGTCGTCGTCTGTGTGGGTAGGCGTCCCTACACAGACCACCTCCGACTGTCGGAAACATCGATAGAACTTGACGAACATGGATTTGTGAACGTTGACGAATTCTGTCGGACGAACGTAGACGGGGTGTACGCAGTAGGAGACTTAATAGCGACACCACAATTAGCTCACATTGGATTCGCCGAAGCGATGCTTGTAGTCAGGGACATACTCGGAGAACAACGAACGCCAATCAATTATTCACAAATCCCGTGGGCGATCTATTGTCACCCCGAGGTCGCCTACGCAGGGTTGACAGAAGAAGAAGCGGTGGAGACTGGCTACGAAGTAGCGGTAGCACAACATCGATTTGCCGGAAATCCCCGAGCGCTGATTCATAACCAAACAGAAGGTATGGTCAAAATTGTTGCGGAACGGCGGCCAGATGGAACGGCTGGGAAGCTACTGGGAGTCCATCTCATAGGCTCATGGGCGACCGAACAACTCAGCCAAGGTTATCTAGCCATAAATTGGGGTGTCGGTATCGATGAGATTGCAGAATTCATCCAACCCCACCCCACACTTTCAGAGCTCTTCGGCGAAGCTGTCTTAGAGCTAGCCGGTCGAACCCTCCACGGATGAAGCAATGTCCTCGATGAACCCCATGAACTCAGATCAAGGCTTGCTCAACTAAATGTTGCGAGTTCGCTGGCTTGGTCGAGTTGACTACCGAGAGTCGCTAGATCTGCAACGACAAATTTTCCGGTCTAGCCACGAGGAGTATCTACTTCTGCTCGAACACCAGCATGTGTTCACCGGCGGCCGCAACACAGACCTATCTCACCTACTTGTAGATCCTTCCAAAATTGGAGCTACATACGAACAGACTGATCGAGGGGGTGACATTACCTACCATGGCCCGGGACAACTCACTGGCTACCCCATACTGTCACTCCCCGGTACACGTGGAGGGGGCATCGCGGAGACCAAGGTTTATGTCCAGCAATTAGAACAGGTGCTGATCGACTCGCTCAGCGAACTAGGCCTCAACAATTGTGGTCGCCTCGATAGATACCCGGGCGTTTGGGTGTATCCCACAAATGGTACGCCCCGAAAAATAGCTGCTGTCGGCGTAAGACTCAGCCGAGGCCGAACGATGCATGGCTTTGCTTTAAATGTTGCTACAGATCTTTCATGGTTCGACCACATCGTTCCTTGCGGTATTGACGAATATACGGTTACCAGTCTCAACAATGAGGGCATCAACCTCTCGATGGACACCGTGGTGGACCAAGTCTCACAAAAAGCGATCGAAACTTGGGCAAGCACTGGTTCTGAATTCGCTGCAACGGCTTTTCCAAAACATGGCAAAGACCTAGACGTGTTCAAAGGCGACGACACAAGAACAAGCTCACCTGAGGACGAAGTAACGGTGCTTCTTCGAGACCGGAACACAACCGATCGAAGACAGCGACGTCTTCAAGAAGCGGGTGTGTCTGATGGGCTTTCAATAACCAGTAAAAAGCCTTCGTGGATGAAAGCCCGCATCGACCTCAACGACGGGTACCGCCGAGTGCGCTCAACGCTTCGCAATCTTGAGTTAACCACAGTGTGTGAAGAAGCGAGCTGCCCAAACATCTACGAATGTTGGGGTAGGGACACTGCAACATTCATGATCAACGGGAACCGATGCACGCGCGCCTGCGGTTTCTGCCTCGTCGACACCCGACACCCGACACGGCTCGACCAAGAAGAACCGCAGCGCGTTGCTAAAGCAGTCACCGCTATGAGCCTCGAACACGTTGTCATCACAGCTGTTGCTCGCGACGACTTGAATGATGGAGGTGTCAGCGGATTCGTAGACACCCTCAAAGCCATTCGAACCGCTAAATCATCTACCACGGTAGAGACACTTATCCCTGATTTCGGAGGTAACAAAGAGGCACTGCAGTCACTCTTGGATGAACGGCCAGATGTTATAAACCACAACCTAGAAACTGTCATTCGACTGCAACGAGCGGTCCGGCCAAGCGCCGGGTATGGAAGAAGTTTGGCCCTTCTTGCTCGAGCGAAAGCTGAAGGGATCACCACCAAATCAGGTTTGATCACGGGACTAGGGGAGTCAGATAAAGAACTACTCACAGCGCTCGCTGACCTGGCTGCAGTCGGAGTAGATATCGTGACGATCGGCCAATACTTGAGACCAAGTACTAGCCATCTACCTGTGCAACGATGGGTAACCCCTCAAACATTCGAAATGCTTGCCGGTTGTGGTCGCGAACTTGGTATCCGACACGTAGAGGCGGGGCCTCTAACACGATCAAGCTACAACGCCTCCGACAGCATTCAATCGCTATCACCAACCCCGTAACATTTAGGCCACGGTGAGTACACTTCCAATAATGGCCGCAGGTCCTCAGCTTGACGCCGCAACAGTATTGCTGCAGTGGGCAACTGGTGGCCTGCTGTTTTGTTGGGTTACCACGCGACGGCGAGAATTGGGTGCCGGATACGGATGGCTACTCAGATCAAGCTATGCGACCGTAGCGGTTCTTGCTGCATTCGCCGGCTACGGATGGGCTTCAGAACCAATACGTGACGCGGCATCTGTTGCCACAGCTGTAGCAGCCTGTATAGCACTGCTGCTATCAGTTATTCGTCGACACACTGGGTCCACCCCACCACATAGTGAAACCCGGGCAACTACCCCGAGTTTCGACCCTCGTTGGGACCTCCTAGCACCCGTTGTAGGAACTATTGGCTTAGTCGCGGCAGGCGTGGGAGGGGGAGGAAACGAACTTTTGCAGACAGCGCGAATACTGGTCGGTGCTGCGTTCTTAGGTTCAGTCACTGACGCCATGCTTCTCGGACATTGGTATTTGGTACAGCCTGGACTGCGAAGAGAACCTCTACTGGAACAAGTTTCATGGCTCGGCAAACTTTGGCCCCTGGAGGTCGGTTTACTAATTGTGCCGACAGGCATGATTTCGGTGCTAACAGGCGAGATAGACGACAGCTACGGCGGAATGCTCGGATGGTTCTGGATTGCCTGCGCCCTGACGACTGGGGCCCTAGTGATCGTTACCCGAGCAGCTTTGCGTGAACGTCAATACGCAGCTGTAATGGCCGCTACCGGACTCCTCTACTTGGCGATCCTGACAGCCTTCGGGACTGACGTAGTGGCGCGACTTGTACTTGAAACCTAAAAACCACTAGCCGACGCGCAACAGACCCCCGTACCTAACGACCCTTCCATTCGGGCGCTCGCTTTTCTCGAAAAGCTTCAACACCTTCCTGAGCATCCTCCGTGACTCCGACAATTCTCCGAATGCTTTCACCCATGCGAACTGCTTCTGCCCAGCCCATCCGCTGAGACCGAGTAGCGACTTCTTTCACCGCTCGAACCGCGAGAGGAGCGCCCTGGCATAACCGTTCAGCAAGAACATACGCCTCGTCCATCAAATCATCGTGAGGGATGACCCGCCACGCCAACCCAATGTCAACGGCCCGCTCCGCATCGATATTGTCGCCTGTTAATAAGATTTCCATAGCGTCCGCCCAAGCTAATTTTGACGGTATGCGCATCGACCCAACGATCGTCGGCACACCCACCTTCACCTCAGGCATACCAAACACTGCTCGATCAGATGCCAACAGAAAATCGGTGGCTATAGCCCCAGTTAATCCATAACCAATACAGGCACCATTTACAGCGGCGATAGTCGGTTTCCATAACTCCAAACCACTCTCGAAACTATTGATCGTCGGAATCTCAAAATAACTTCCCGACCACGAACCAGCAGAGTTTCCTTGACCAGGTCGCAAATCAGCACCGGCGCAAAAAGCACGGCCAGCGCCTGTTAACACGGCGACCCACGCCTCCGGATCGTTGTAGAACTCCAACCACGCTGCGTTTAAACACTCCCGCATAGCGCCGTTAATCGCATTAAGGGATTCTGGACGGTTGTACGTAATCGTCGCAATGTGCCCTTGCAGTTCGTATGTTGCTTCGTCGCTCATCGTTCCTGGCCTAACTTCAAGATCAATAAAATTGGGTAACGAATAATTACCCGCCACGTGTCTAGTCCATTCGTCCACCACAATGGGGAAGTGAGACTCGTCATTCAGATTCCCTGTTTCAACGAAGCAGAGACGCTGCCTGCAACATTGGCTGATCTACCGCGATTCGTAAGTGGATTTGACGAAGTCCTTTGGGTTGTCATCGATGACGGTTCCAGTGACAGAACTGCAGAGGTTGCCGAAGCCCACGGGGTAGATGCTGTGGTGAAGTTGACCCAAAACAAAGGGTTGGCAGTTGCATTTCAAGTTGGGCTCGACACGGCCTTGCAGTTAGGAGCTGACGTCATTGTCAACACAGACGCAGACAACCAATACTGCGCCGCCAGCATTCCAGACCTCGTTGAGCCGATAACCCAAGGTGATGCAGACCTAGTAATCGGAACCCGAGACATAACCAATCACGAAGAATTTTCAACCCTAAAAAAGTATCTTCAAAAGATGGGCTCATGGGTTGTCCGACAAGCCTCAGCGACCGAAGTCTCTGATGTCACATCAGGATTTCGGGCCTACACCAAAGAAGCAGCACTTCAAGTCAACGTCGTCTCTCAGTTCACCTATACCCTTGAAACGCTAATTCAAGCCGGTCGTTCAGACCTAGCCGTGGTCGACATACCGATTAGCGTGAATCCAACAACTCGTCCATCACGTCTGTTTCGTTCAAAACGTCAGTACGTTCGAAGATCAGCAGGAACAATCTCTCGGGTATATGCCATGCACCAACCTTTACGAGTCTTCAACATTCCGGCAGCGGTCTTTGCGGTCGCAGGCATGGTTCTGTTCGGCCGTTTCGGCTGGTTTTATTTGACCGCTGGTGGAGAAGGACACATCCAGTCACTTATCGTTGGAGCTGTCTGTCTTCTAGTGGCGATCCAAATGTTGATGCTCGGTTTGCTAGCGGACCTGTTGAGGTCTAATCGAGTCATCAGCGAACGAGTTCTTCGAAGAGTTCGAAATATTGAACTCAAGCTCGGTGACTACAGCACCATTGAAGAGGAACCAACGCCCGAACCGTAGTTGTCGCCTCTTTTGCGATTGCGGCGCCAAGTCAGTGAGAGCACAAGTGCTAACGAAAGTACAGAAATAGAGACTCCCGCCCTCAAACCAGAAGGACGGTATTCCAATATCACTTCGCTGGACCCTTCGGGCAGAGGGATTCCTACCAAGGCATGATCTGCCGCAACCAGCGGCTGAGGAACACCATTAACTGAAGCCGTCCATCCATCTTGCATAGCGTCAGCCACTACCAACCAGCCAGGGCCGGTTGTCGTCACTGAAATTTTCAAATGATCGAACTGGTCATCAAAGTCATCTATGACAGCTTCAGCTGCGCCAGGACCAGTTAAATGATCGGACTGCTCTGACAGGAGCACCAACTCTGAAGGCAGAGGTGTTTGCAACAGTTCCACCCGCTCCCGGCCATCCGGCACAACTACACCCTCAGAAGCAAACCTAACCCTCCCCAACGCATTTAGGTTCTCCCAAATTACGACGTCGTCCGCGTACGCCAAACGTAAACCGTCGCCCGTTGGTGCCATTCCATTGACGGCAGGTGACCCAAACCTGTCAGTTCGAAGTTCCAATACTCCAGCATTGGCATCCAATCGCACACGAATCTCAGCTTGACCGCCAACAGGTAAATCTTCTGCAGCAACGGGAATCCAATGGCTACCCGCCGGCAAGAATCCGCGAACATGTCGCCGTCCGGTGCGCACAGCACCATCAGGCCCAACAATTTCCACTCGCAACCGACCTGCTAGATCAGTCGTAGAGAAATCTTCCGATACATGAATCTCGACGCCCCTGAGGGGGCGCGACTCGGTCACTACATCTAGGTGACCTGCGGAATCAAGTTTTCGCGTAGACCCGCCATCAGACAACATGAAAGGCGCACCGGGTAACGGAAAATCGACTTGAGTAACGAGCCACCGAACCGACATCCGATCCAGGATTGAAGAACTCAAACGATTCACATCAAGAAACTCGAGAAAAGAAAAGGTGTATGACCGATCGAACGCCTCAGGGTCAACAGCAACTAACAAATCCCTCCACGTTGGCTGATGAAACACATGGCCAGTGACAGTTCGAATTCCATAATGAGTCGTTGTGCCTGAGTAGAACGCCAAATCGTGCGCCGCAACTCGATCCCCAGTTGCTTCTAAAGCTAAGAATTCGTGAGCGGGGGTGGCTGGATAGTGGCGTTCGGGAACTTCGTTTGGCCAAAACGGAGCGACAAAGAAAAGTATTTCTGCCGCCGCCACTGCGGTTACCACAACAGGCAAAAACACTCTCAGTTGGCCTCGATGACGCAACATGACTGCCCCAATGATGATCGCCGCCGCAAACCCGGCAACTGCCACAGACCGTCCAACTTCTGAAAGGTGACCTTCTCGTGAAGCAAGCCGCAAAACATGTACCACTCCAAGAACTGCGACGACCGAGACTGCGAACAGAGCCACGACATGCCAGCGTCCTCGGTATCTAGCAAATCGATCTCCCCAAAATTCAACGTCTGAGCTAAGTGCCTCAAGTCCCAAACCGACTAAAAGGGCGAGCAGTAACAGCCAAATTGAGCGCATCCTTCCTACGAAGTTCGTGTCAAAAATTGGAAAGTTCTGGGCAAAAGCTAAAGCTGGGCCACCGCCAAAGATCAAAAGAGTGGTGACCCCCAACAACCCGGCGGTAACGGCAGTAACCGAACGTGACACTGATGAAGATGGACGCCATAAGAGAGCACATACAGCGATGACCAGTGCCCCCGCCCCTAAGAACGCACAAGTCTCGATGTAGTTACGGTCCCCATAGAAAAATCCTTGAGCATGGGAACCGAACGCCCGAGGGATAGCAGCGGTTGCCATCAGCGAAGGAGAAAGGTGGTCTGAGACGGTTTGAGCCCGATGAGATAGATCCGTTGCCCTTATTTGGCTAATAAACGGGATGAGCTGCCACGCCGCCAATCCGAAGCCCAAAGCAACTGAACCAACAGCGGAGGCAAGTAAACCTAGCGTCTTGCCGTTGGCTCTAAACGCAGTCCTTGAACGCAAAATGAGCCACAGCAACATGAGAGCTATAGCCCAGCCGGTTAACGCAGGAAAACCGGCCAACAACATTGCGCACGTCACCAACGAAATAGTTAGACACGAAGACACGTTCCGGCGTCGCAACAATCGTTCAGCTCCCCACAAAATCCAAGGTAGATAGGCGCCAACGTGACTTTGAGGCCAATTCGTCCACACTGTCTGAAAACCACTAAACGAATAAATGAATCCCGACGCCAAAGAGGCAGCACGAGAGACACCAAGGCTCCGGAGTAAAAGAAACACGCCAGCAATTGCGACCGACAACTCCGCAAGCTTTATCCAAGCTGGCGCGACGCGGTCAGGGAAAAGAAGAAAAGGTAAATTGAGGGGATCGAAAAACCCTTGGTGCGGAACCGAAGCGAGAGGTGTACCACCCGCCGGGTAGGGGTTCCACATAGCGAAATCGCCGTCCAAGAGTCTGCGATGAAATAGTTCCTGAGCCGGGAAGCCTGAATCGACAGGATCGGCGACGGGGATAGACGTCAATTCGAGGTCAATGGGTTGACTCTCATTCCACGGAGCCCAACGCAAAACCGTGTCAGAACGTAGAAAGGTCCGAACGCCAACTAACGGCAAGCCGATGCTGAGGACGATCGTTACAACGACAACACCAAGGGTCCAATTCGTTGCTCTGTCGACCCGACGCCCGCTCACCCCAAAATCGCTCTTTCGCAATAGGCTTTATACGGAGAGGGGGGCATTGATGCGATCGTTATCGCAATGTCATCGACTGACACAAAACCCATCTTGTAAGCAACCTCTTCCACGCACGCGACCTTGTAACCATGCTCCTTTTCGACAGAAGCGACGAAATTCGAACTTTCGAGAAGACTTTCGTGAGTTCCTGAATCCAACCAAGTGGTATCTCGACCCAGCCTCACTGCCCGTAACCTCGCGTCGCGCAAGAAGCTCAAATTCAGATCAGTGATTTCCAACTCACCGCGTTCACTGGGGGCCAATTCCTTAACTCGCGAAACAGCGGAGCCGTCGTACACGTAAAGCCCAGGCACCGCTAGTTCGCTTCGTGGTTCCTTTGGTTTTTCTTCGATCGATAAAACCGACCCAGAATTGTCGATCTCTATTACGCCGTAACGCTGAGGGTCATCTACTGGATAACCCCAAATAACAGCACCACTATCAAAGGTTGCCACCTCGTTTTCTAGACCTACCGACCCGTGAAAAATGTTGTCTCCTAATACCAAAACGAAGGGTTGGTCTTGAACAAAGTCCTCACCGATTAGCACGGCCTGGGCAATGCCACCAGGAGAAGGTTGGACGCTATATGACAGGTTGACGCCCCATTGGTGGCCATCTCCCAG